>Ga0307420_1000038_pt1 | contig 58645 bp, 51 predicted proteins | sample SalMarWE160240MG_2_FD_202167 | JGI IMG/M metagenome (GOLD analysis project Ga0307420, IMG submission 202167) | Salt marsh sediment microbial communities from the Plum Island Ecosystem LTER, Massachusetts, United States - WE1602-40 | ecosystem: Environmental > Aquatic > Marine > Intertidal zone >... | reverse complement strand
GGAGTACGGGGATGAGAAGGATTTCCTCGGGCACGCCGGCGGGGGCGACTTCATCGTGATCACCGTCCCTGCTGCTGCAGATTCGATCAGCGAGCAGCTCAAAAAAATATTCACCGAACGGATTAGAGAACACTACGCAAAAGAAGATCTGGATCGGGGTCACTTAGTCGTACCCCAGGGCAGTGGTGATGGGGTACAAATTCCATTAATGGACATGAGCATCGGTCGGATAGATTCAACCAAGAAGGAATTCAAAGACCCACATGAAATAACAGAGGCTGCCATGGAAGCACGGCGTATGGACGCGGCGACCTCTTAAAGCATGCTCGCAGAAGATCTCCTTGTTTCCATTTTCATCGCACTTACGCTGCTCCTCATCGGGATCGGCATCGACTGGCGTCTCCGTTCGTCAAGGAAAACCAAGGCGAACGGCGCTGATGGGGCGATTGATGCCACCTCACCAGCTGTGAGCGTAGAAAAACCGGCTTCTCCCGATGGCGAGCTTCCGTTTGCGCTCCAATCTCTGCATGCCGCACTGAGCCATCCCGAAAATTTATCCGCCCTCGTCGAAGATGCCCTTCAAGGGATCTCCCACCTGCTCCCGTTCGATATCATTGAGCTCAACCTGTTCGATCGGACGACCGGCCACTTCATCCCGCATCGGTTCTGTTCGCCACGCACTTCTGACTTTGTCGCCAACATGGGGGATGAGGTTTACCGCCTGGGGGAGGGCTACACTGGTTGGCTGGTCGAGCATCGCCAATCCTTGCTGCTCCCCGACGTTGGCGAGAGGGGCGATGTTCAACCAAAGGTATGGCGTGGGGCATTCCCATTTAAATCCTACTTGGGCACCGCATTAACAGACCGGGATGAAATCGTAGGCACGCTGGAGTTGGCGCACCAGGAACCACACACGTATGGCCACCGCCATCAAGCGCTGCTCGAAACCGCCAGCACAGCCATTGCCCTGTCGATCACGAACCTCAAACTCCACAGTCAGCATCAGCAGTTTGTCGATGAATTTGTCGGGATAACCGACATCCAAGAAGCCGCAGCCTGGGTTCACGAACCAGAAAAGTTAATGGGGAAGCTTTCCAAAACGCTCTCAGCCCGAGTCGGTGCAGATGTCCTCGGTTTGCTGTTATACGAAGAAGATTCACAATCTCTCTTCGGTCAACCGCCATTCTTCGGTGTGCCCGCGTCCTTCCTAACGGAGGAATTCGCCCTTCCCTCTCCGCCCGAGAACCCGCTTTCGACAATCTGGCAAACCCAGAAATACTGGATTTCAAACACTGCAAGGGAGGAGCAGCTCATCGACCAGATGGGGCTTCGATCCTTTGTGGAGAAGGCGGAAATCCACACGCTTCTGATCACTCCCTTAGGGGGTGATGATCAGCGGATCGGCGCTATCCTGGCGGGGAATACAGACGCAGAGTCAAAGTTCTCCGAGGGAGATGCCGAAGTCCTGGCCTCGCTCTCGCGGCTTTGCCCGCCCCTTATCACGGCATCGAAGAATCTAACCGGAGATCAAGGCGTTGACACGCCCGATGCCGTAGACGTTACCACCCCGGGTGCATCTCTCGATTCTTCGGTTCCGCCCGCGGCGGATACCCCAACCGGCGCTCTCGAATGGGCAGAGGCACTGCTTAGGATCTCAGCAGAATTGTCCTCCAGCCTCGATGTCGATCGTGTACTCGAGAGAACGCTTGCCCTCACCAGCGAACTTATCGGCGCCGCCAATGCATACATCCTGTTGCTTTCGCCAGAGGGCGACCATCTGCAACTGCGCGCTTCTTTTGGCGAAGGGGATCCCGGAAGCCTGCATACGGACCTGGAGCCACAGGATGGTCTTGCTAGCTGGGCCATGTCACGCAGCCAGTCCGTGCTAATCGATGATCTTACCCAGGACGCAAGATGGGAGGTTCTCGAAAGCGATGCACAGGAGCAACGCAGCGCCATTGCTGCACCGATTATCGGCGGGGATGATGCAATCGGAGCGATGCTCTTCACCCATCATGATCTGGCGGCTTTCGCTCCTGAACAACAAAGGTTGGTGCGCGCGGTTGCCGGTCAGGTCGGCGGGGCAATTAAAAACGCCGAGTTGTACCATGTTATAAGCGATCAAGCTGAGCGCCTAGGTTCCATGCTGCGGTCCCAGCAGGTCGAAGCCAGCCAATCGCGCGGGATACTCAACTCTATTGCTGATGGCGTTATCGTAACCGATGCGAATCACGAAATCATTCTCTTCAGCCCTTCCGCCGAACGGATCCTCGGACTTGGCAGTGAGGACGTGTTGGGACACCCCGTTTTCGATTTCATCGGAGTCTACGGCGCCGGTGGGACTCGCTGGGCAGATGCGATTCGCACCTGGAGCCAGAACCCGACCTCGATTGGCAGGGTGGCATTCCTTACCGAGCAGCTTGAGCTTGAAGACGGTCGTGTGATCTCGATTCACCCGGCGCCCGTCCTCCTGGGCGACGAATTCCTGGGAACGGTCTCGATCTTCCGTGATATCTCCCGTGAGGTCGAGGTTGATCGTCTAAAGTCCGAGTTCGTTGCCACCGTCAGTCACGAACTGCGCACGCCGATGACTTCGATTAAGGGCTTCGTCGATCTGCTTTTGATGGATGTCTCCGGCGATCTGGATGACGAACAGAGGCGTTTCCTCGAAATCGTCCGCAACAATACCTTCCGCTTGGAAATCCTGGTGAACGATCTCCTGGACATCTCCCATCTCGAATCTGGAAAAGCCACGCTCTCTTTCCAAGCGCTGGATGTTCACCAGCTTCTTGACGAGATGAGCGAATACGTCGAGCACAGGAGCCAGGAGGAAGACAAGCAAATCAGCTTCCAGGTCGAAGCCCCGCAGAGCCTCCCCAAACTCAGGGGCGATCTCGAACGTGTGCGGCAGATCCTTGCTAATCTGGTCGAGAACAGCTTCAACTTCACACCGGCAGGGGGTTTGATCCGCATACTCGTCAGGCATGTGGGGAATCAGATTGAGATCGATGTCATCGACAACGGCATGGGCATCTCGCTGGCGGAACAAGAGCGCATCTTCGAACGTTTTTTCCGTGGCGAGCAATCACTCCTCCTGGGCATCTCGGGCACTGGTCTTGGCCTGTCCATTGTGCTTAATCTGGTGGAAATGCACGGGGGGCGTATCTGGGTCACTTCGGACGGAATCCCGGGAAAGGGATCCACCTTCACAGTGTCGCTGCCGGCAGTAACCACAGATGATGAAGCAGCAGGGGGTATGGAATAGGGATGGCAAAGATACTTGTCGTGGAGGATGAACGCGATATCCGCGAGCTCATCGAGTTTGCGCTTCACTATAACGGCCATGAAGTCCTGACCTCGATCGACGGTGTGAGCGCGTGGGAGCTTGTGAGGGCAGAACAGCCCGATTTGGTGCTGCTTGACGTGCGCATGCCGCGCATGGACGGATACGAGGTGTGTCGCAGGATCAAACGCAGCGAAAAATTGCGCCATATCCCCGTTGCCTTCCTCTCGGCGAAAGGACAGGAAAGCGAAGTTCAGGCAGGTCTGGATGCCGGAGCAGAGGAGTACATTCTTAAACCTTTCTCTATGGATCAACTTATCCAGGCGATCGCACGACTGCTGAACAATTGATAGTTAGAAAATTCCGAAGAAAACCATATCCGATTAAATAATGTTATACTGCTAATAACATTTACGATTAGACGCACGGGGAGTCCAACCGGACTGAGAGGAGGGCTACGACCCTCGACCCGCAGAACCTGATCCGGATCATACCGGCGTAGGGATGGCAGCACACGATGCACCAAACAGCAGCCACTCCCTGCCCAAGGAGTGGCATTTTCCATGCTACATCGTACGCTCATCCTCACAAACGGAGAACTCCTAAATGGCCCCGCGCTCAAGGCGCGCATAGACGCCTGGAACCCCGATCAGGTGATTGCCGCAGATGGCGGCAGCCGCCACGCGTCCACACTTGGATTAAGGATCGACCTTGTAGTTGGTGACCTCGATTCAATTAAGGTCTCACAGCGCGAGACCCTCCGTGCGCAAGGCACGCAATTCGAACATTTTAATGCCCAGAAGGACGAGACCGACCTCGAATTGGCGCTGCTGCATGCCGTCGATCAAGGTGCAACCGAAATTGCAGTCGTCGGCATTATCGGAGACCGGCTGGATATGGTTCTGGCGAATATGCATCTCCTCACGCTCAATGCGTTATCCCTAATCCGCGTTGAACTCTGGCTTGGGCGCCAAACCGCCTGGCTGATTCGCCCTCCCGGCGAGGAGTTTGAGGGCGCTCCGGGAGATACGCTAAGCCTGGTCCCCCTAAAAGGGGATGTAACCGGTGTTACCACCAACGGACTGGCCTATCCGCTGCAAGGGGAGAAGCTTTTCTTCGGACCTACCCGGGGTGTCAGCAACGTAATGGAAAAGGATGTTTGCCGCGTGGATTTGGAAGCAGGGATATTGCTTGCGGTGCATACTCGGGCGGTGTAGCCCCTGCGGATCCACCGCTGCGCACCTCGAAATTTGTGGTTATCTCTTTGTTTTGTGAGTAACTGGAGGCAATGGAGGGCTGCATAACATGACCATCGATCCCGAACGTACAGTGAATGTCGCTGTTCAGGTGCTGCCTCTGCATGAGGATGTGTACCGAATTGTTGGCCGCGCCATCGGTGTCATCGCAGAGAGCGGCGTTAAATACGAGGTCGGCCCAATGGAGACCGTAATGGAGGGGCATCTGGACACCCTGCTTGAGATCGCGAAACAGGCTCACCTGGCCTGTTTCGAAGCCGGTGCAGAAAAAGTGGTAACGGTGATCAAAATCGGCGATAGCACAACTGGTACCTCAATCGAAGAGAAGGTCGCCAAATACCGTAGTAGTTGACTCTGACTTCAACACCAGCCCGGGAGATCACAGCAAATGGACGGCGGAACCAAAGGCAGCCAACATCGAGCGACTCGCTTCTGGCATGATGCTCTTCCACCACTCCTGCTCGTCTGCTTCGTTTTACTTGTATGGCAAACCGTCGCCGTTCGCAGCGGTCTCTCCGCCTTCATCCTCCCCTCACCTATCCGGGTTGCACAGGCCACATACGAAACCTGGCACATACTGCTCCCCGCGATCTGGACGACGATGGTGGAGACAGCCATCGGCCTGGGTATCGCCATATTGTTCGGCGTGGCTATTGCCGCAATGATGGACCTCTCGAACTTACTGCGCAGGGCGCTCTATCCTCTCCTGGTCGCTTCACAGACAGTGCAGATCCTGGCGATCGCTCCACTGCTCATTATCTGGTTCGGTTTTGGGCTTCTGCCAAAGGTCCTCATCGTGATCCTGATTTGCTTCTTCCCGCTGGCGGTTAATACGGCGGATGGACTCTCCTCAGCAGACCCGGACCTGGTCGCCCTCCTGCGCTCTATGGGAGCCAGGCGCGTCCAGATCTGGCGCGTGGTTCGGTTTCCCGCCGCGCTGCCCTCATTCTTCTCTGGCCTGCGTATTGCCGTTACCTATAGCGTTGTCGGCGCGACGATCGCGGAATGGGTGGGCGGTTCGGCAGGACTTGGTCTCTACATGCTGCGGTCGAAGAACGCGCTGGCTACAGATCAGGTTTTCGTCGCCATCGTCGTGACCTCGGTCATCAGCATTGGACTCTACACGCTTGTCTATGCCCTCGAGCGCACCGTGCTTCCCTGGTACCACACCACCCAGCGCGAAGAACACTGGGAGGGCGCCGGCATATATTAAAGTGCCGGGGTGATCGATCCGGTGTATTTGTCTTTTATATGGAGCATTATCATGCGAATCAAAAACTTGACCTTCCTTTCATTCATACTCGCGCTCACCCTGACCGGATGTGCAGGACAGGGAGAGACGCACCTTCCCTCCACCCTACAGGATGTAGCGTTAATGCTGGATTGGGTTCCGAACACAAACCACACAGGCATTTTTGTCGCCCAGGCTAATGGTTACTTCGAGGACGCGGGCTTGAAGGTCGCGATCATCGAACCCGGCGAGGTCTATGCTGAACATGCTGTCGCTGCGGGGGCAGTCGACTTCGGCGTCAGTTTCCAAGAGCAGATAACGCTCGCCCGCGCCGATGATGTGCCTATCGTGTCAATCGCAGCGATCATCCAGCACAACTCCTCCGGCTTCGCTTCCCGTGCCGAGCTAGGTGCCCACTCCCCTCGTGATTGGGAAGGTCTGCGCTACGGTTCATTCGGCAGCCCATTTGAAGCGCCGACGCTGGATGTACTGATGAGCTGCGACGGAGGTGAATTTACAGCGCTTGAGGTCATCGACACAGGTTTTTCAGATCCTCTGGCGCTGCTCGACGAGGCCCAGACCGATCTGGCCTGGATTTTCTACGGCTGGCAGGGCATCCAGGCCGAGGATAAAGGCATTGACTTGCAGATCGTGATGATGGAGGACTGGTTCGATTGCATCCCGGATTACTACACGCCGGTCTTCATCGCCAACGAAAAAACCATCAGGGAACGCCCAACTGTCGTGAGCGCTTTCCTCGAGGCGATTGCCCGCGGTTATCGCTATGCGATCGACAACCCTGACCAGGCTGCAGATATCCTGCTCGAGGCTGTACCGGAGTTAAACGAGGAACTCGTTCGCAAAAGCCAAGCCTGGATTTCACCCAGGTATCAGGCTGACGCCGCTCAGTGGGGGGAGCAGGACCCCCAGGTTTGGAAGGCATATTCAGCGTGGATGGTTGAGAACGGGATCCTAGCCGAATCCTTCCAATCCGAAAACGCCTTCACCAACGAATATCTTCCAGGGAGCCAGTAATCTTATGAGTAAGATAAGCGTCGAGCTCCGGGGGATTAGCAAGACCTTCCGTGCAGATGGTCGATCAGTTAGGGCTCTCGATGATGTTGCCTTGCGCATCGAGGAGGGCGAGTTTCTCACGCTGATCGGTCCCTCAGGGTGCGGGAAGAGTACACTTTTTAACCTGGTCGTGGGGTTGTTAGACCCCGACGAGGGGGATATATATCTCGAAGGGGAAATCTGCCCCAATCGGATTGGCCGGGTAAGCTACATGCCCCAGCGTGATCTTCTACTCCCCTGGCGGAACATCCTCGACAATGTGATCATCCCTCTTGAGCTTGCGGGGGTGCCGCGGGGAGAAGCGCGCGCACGCGCTCGGTCGATGCTGCCTCTCTTCGGACTGGAGAGTTTCGCCAACAGCTTCCCTGGCGAGCTCTCGGGCGGTATGCGCCAGCGAGCTGCGCTACAGCGCACGATTCTCGCCGAGAAGAGGATCTTGCTCTTAGACGAACCATTCGGAGCCCTCGATGCGCTCACCCGCCGTGAGCTTCAGGACTGGCTACTCGAGGTTTGGCGTCGTTTCGGTCAAACCGTCATTTTCATCACGCATGATGTTGAGGAAGCCATATACCTCGGCGATCGCGTCGCCGCGATGAGCCCTCGACCAGGGCGAATTGTCAAGACGGTCGAGGTCCCTTTGCCTCGCCCGCGCCGGCAAGTTATGATCACCGAACCGGTCTTCTCCTCGCTCCTTGCCGAGCTCCTCGAAGCGCTCGGGGTAACGACCTAGCCTCGACCTGGTGGCGGGCACAGTAAAAGGCTGATGGATGGGCAGCGTCATAACGGTTCACAAACTCAATGAGCGGGGCGTTGAAGTCTTCCGCTATAGCGGCACACTTGTTGGTAAACAGGGAACCAGTCTTACACTCGAAGCATACTTCGAGCGTTCAGATATTCAATTCTTTGGGCTGACATTTCGGGAGGGCGATCGCTTTATCGAGATCTACTACAGCGATCGTTGGTTTAACATCTTCGAGATTCACGATGCCGGCGACGACCACCTCAAAGGCTGGTACTGCAACATCACCCGCCCGGCTCGCATTGACCAGGGGCACATCTACGCAGAGGACTTAGCGCTCGATCTGCTTGTCTACCCTGATGGGCGTGTGCAGGTGTTGGATGAAGATGAGTTTGAGGAAATCGCCCTCGGCGAGTCCGATCGCAAGAACGCTCTTTCGGCGCTCGAGGAACTAAAACAAAGGGTCAAGACACGCAAATGGCCATTCTCCAAGCTTTCGGTGGAGAACCGCCCGGCGGTGTGACATGATTCAAATCCCCCACATTTCCCGAATCCTATTATAAAGAATCGCCTTGAACGTCAGAGCGCTTTTTGTGCATTCGCTCGACGCCATAAAAGCCAGACGATATACGCTGTTACCACAATCAGAATCGAGGCGATGAGCACCGGCACTACAATGGCCAGGATGGAGACGACCGTCGCCGTCAAATCCTCGGCTATGCTAACCGGCACATTCCCGATGCCTCCCGTCGTAGCGGTGACCGCCGGGCGAACGACGGCGGATTTAGCAGCGTGCACGCCCCCGGCGATGAACAGCCCGGCGACAACGCTCAAAACTGGGCTTACATCTGTGATCACATCCGCGCTCGCAGCAAAGGCGATGGCTCCCGCCGCAGGGCGGACGAAGGTTTGAATGGCATCATTGATGTGATTCACTGCCGGGATCTTATCGGCGAAGAACTCAACCACGCTGAGAACCACCAGGATACCGATCACCCACCAATTGCTGATTGCATCCCAGGGAGTGGTGAGTGTTATCAAATCCGTAAAGCGGACGAGCAACGCCAGGATCAACATTGGGATGTAGGCGTTCAGACCGGCGCTGGCAGCCAGTCCGAATGCAGCGAAAACACCACTTAATGGGTCCATTGTCTTCTCCTCTATAAGTGGAACCCGCCCCAGGTTCCGGTCAAAGTATAACGCAACAAATCGATCAACCCAATCTGAAGCAAACCAAGCATCAATCCCGCTGCGATCGGGACGATCAGATCGCGCCAGGTGTGTGCCTTCTGTGTTCTGCGCAGGAGCGGGATCGTGATCAGCGTGTACGCTAGCGCAAGAAGCAGCAGAACCCCGAGGCTGCTCAACAGAGCCAAAGGATAAAGCAGAAGCGGATTCTCGGTCAACACAGCCACGTCAACAACGCCAGCAAAAGCCAGCAGCACGATCAGTTCGCGCGGCGAGCGCAAGATCCGCTCTGCTTTCCAGTCTTTCCATGCGTATTGGCTGAAAACGGGGTAGACCAGCGTCACGAGCGCAACCCCAACCAGGCTGCCGGTGAATAAGCGCAGGGTGTTGTGAGGTGTGTAGAGCCGCATCGCCGAGGGAAGCATTGAGAGGAAGGAATTCACCCCATCCACAACCCAGGTCAGCCCTAGCACAATGACTGCCGCCAGCACGCCCCCGGTTGGAAAGAGGCTGGCTTTCGTACGCCGAAGCGCGTAATAAGCAAAAGCGACCAACGCTCCCAGAAACATCCCCGTGCAGCGCGCGCAGAGCGGGAGCGGTCGTGCTCCCAGATGGAAGGAGCGCAGGTCGATTCGATGACAAACCGCATAGCCGACGGCATCTGCCTTCCCTAGGAGTCCATCTGGGGTGTAGTCCAACCACAACCCAGCCACGAGCGCCGTTAGGGCGAACACAATCGCATTCGCCAGGCGGTTTCGCCGGATGCTCTTCAAAGAAGTTACGCTTTCGCTGGTCACGCGGTGATTATAATCGAGCGCGGGTGGGATTGAGGGTCCAGGGGGACACCACTGCGGTTGATATGCCTTCTTGACGGGCAAAAACAGGGACGGTTATAATCCCTGCACGTTCCTCGGTAGCTCAATCGGCAGAGCAACCGGCTGTTAACCGGTAGGTTAGTGGTTCGAGTCCACTCCGAGGAGCCTTTGGTCAATCCACACGTCCGCATTCTGGCTTAAAGAAACAGTAGTCTCTATATAGAAACACAAGGGCTTTTAGGCCCAATGGGAACAGGTTCGATTCCTGTCCAGGCCCTAATGTTGCCTCCTCGTTCCCACACAACTAAGTGTTGATTCTCCGTATGGCGCACCTCGTCATAAGGTTCTTATCCTTTATAGGCAGCGGGATTTTTACATGCAATATATCGACTCGAGAAAACCACAATTAGAAATATCTTTACCTAACCCATGGTACATTTGTGGTTTCCAATAAATGATGCTAAAAAACAACCTCGGATCCTTTAACTCAACGTTTCGTTAATTGATTGAGGAGGGCTCGCATGAAATTATCTGCACCCAAAAAAAATACTTGGTGGATTGCGCTGATTGTCGGATTGGCCGGGATTCTTGGTAACTTCGTGACAATACCATTTATAAGTGATTACGCTTTCTGGTTTGTCGTGGTTGGTTTTGTGCTGCTTGCCCTGGCAACATATCTCAAGGATCTCTAGCCTTCTGTACGCATAGAGGCGGAGTAAGGGTCCGGCTCCGCCTTTTTTCCAAGAAGCTATGTTTAACAAAGTCTTACAAACTCAGAATACGCCTTTTTTTTAACTCGGAACGGGATATTTAAAGCTTCGGATATTACTCTTGGAACCAGATTGCTACCTCGGTCACATAAGGGCTTGTAATCCCATTGTTACAAAGCACATCCCTGAGACCCAGGGATGTTTCTTTAGATACGGCTCTTATCGAAAAATTGTTGCCAATTTTTCTTTCCAAACAATATCGAATAACATACGCTCAGCACATTGAATCAATCATTTGCTACGGATCATCTAATAATGAATAGACACTCAGAACATTCCTCATATCGCGAAAAACTCATTGAGCATCTATTTATCGGTGAATTACTAAAGCTCTCTTGGCAAAAGGGAGATTGTCAACTCGAGGTATCAAAACCTGAGTTTGATAACTCCGGATACGATGTCGTCGCAGAGTCGAATGGGATCATTAGACATATCAGGTAAAGGCATCATACATCGGAGGAAAAACCAACCGCCAGAAAGTTCAAGTAAAACTTGCAGAAAAACCATCTGGTTGTGTTATCTGGGTGTACTTCAATGAGGATACCCTTGAATTAGGTCCATTTTACTTTTTCGGTGGCAATCCCGGAGAACCGCTTCCTGATCTAGAAGGATCAAAGATTGCCCGACATACTAAAGGGGATCAGTTTGGTACCAAAGCAGAGCGCCCGAATATCAGAGAGTTAAATAAGGGTATGTTTACTCTCTATGAGTCAATTGATGATGTTTACAATGTGCTGTTCCAAATCAATTCAGAGATATGATATCCATTGAAAGCGCAAATATTCATTGCAAGTTTAGAGTAGTTCGCAATATTGAGAATTAGCAGCTTAAAAGGACATCCGAATGAATTCCAAAACCAATCCAGGTGCTTATGATGTTTTAATGAATCCTAAGGTTGATGTATTTATAAGCAAAGCCAAAAAGTGGCAGGAAGAATTTGAGAAATTGAGAATGATCATTCTTGGCTGTCAGCTGACCGAAGAATTGAAGTGGGGTAAACCTAGTTACGCGTTTCAGAAAAGTAACATAGTTTTAATACAAGGATTTAAAGAATACTGTGCGCTTATGTTTTTCAAAGGTTCCTTGTTAAAGGATGACAAAGGTATTCTAATCACACAAACGGAGAATGTGCAGGCGGCGCGCCAGATTCGGTTCACCAATGTTCGAGAAATTGTTGAGATGGAACCCATCTTGAAGGCCTATATTTATGAAGCCATTGAAGTGGAAAAAGCCGGTTTGAAAGTGAATTATAAAAAGCCTTCAGAATTCAAAATTGCTGAAGAATTTCAAAATAAATTAGATGAAATCCCTGCCTTGAAGACTGCTTTTGATGCATTGACGCCAGGACGGCAAAGAGCATACCTTCTTTATTTTTCTGCACCCAAACAATCCAAAACTCGGGAGTCAAGGGTTGAAAAATGCATGCAGCAAATTCTCAATGGAAAGGGATTAAATGATCGGTAGCTTCGATGAGAAAATAAATTGATCAAACTTTAAGATAAACCCTCACTTTGCGTTCTTTCGAATCTATTGATAATAAGTACGTGCAACCAATGAATTTCTGGTTTGATCAGCTGAAGCAAGTCGCTGACAAAAAGCAAATGGAGCAGGTTGCATTTCCAAATGAGAACGTCGGGATGGGCCATGGGCATGCCAACGCGGTTGTGTCTTATACAAGAGGAGTATGTGGCTAATGGCTGCTAAGAAATTTGAAACCGTGGATCAGTATCTTGCCAGCCTTGATGAGACTAAGCGCAAGACGATGAGCGAAATCCTGAACCTAATTACTTCAGAATTCCCAGAGTTGGAAGTCAAGATTGCCTGGAATACCCCAATGCTTCACACCCAGGGCAAATATATTGTGGGCCTGGCCGCCTATAAGAATCATCTGTCTTTCGCGCCTTGGAGTGCAGTTGTTATTGAGAGCTTTGCCACGCGTCTTTCTGATTACGTAACCAAAAAAAACCTATTCCAGATTCCGGTTGATTGGCAAATAGACGTTTCGCTTGTGTGTGACTTAGTTTCCGCGAGATTGGCAGAAGTCCAGTAGGAAGATTGCCAGCACCTAACGTCTCGCTGGAGGCAGTTAGGTTATATCAAGATTTTGTATACGAATAGGACTATCACCTCTGTCCGGTGGATTAACAGCCTACATTCGTCTCAGACACCAGGGCTTTTAAGCCCCATGTGAATAGCAGATCCCGCATATCGCGGGATTTGTGTTTTGATAAGGGCTCTTATCGAAAAAAATTTTAATATTCTTCTTTTCCCTCTTTTTAGAATATCGTCTGAGGTAGTTTTCTTGATATTCAATTGTTATGCGGAATGATAGATCATGAAAAAAGTATCTGTTTCGGTTCAGGCTTTTATTCTCTCCATTTTGGGATCATACATTGGATTGAGGGAAACCACAGCCGGATAGATCTTTCCGGCGATATTCACTTCCCATTTCCCGCTGGACACATACTCTTCATCAATAGGCCGATCAGCGTTAATTTTAAACAGCCCTGCGGCGCCGCCTAAAGTAAATGCGTAAGAACCTGATGTAACATAGCCTGTCGGTTTACCGTCCCGCAGGACTATTTCGGCGTGGAAAAGGAAGGGTTCCGGATCCTTAATCAGAACCTGGGCCAACCGCTTTGTCTTATCGTCCTCCTGCTTAATCTTGATGCAGGCCTGTTTACCAATAAAATCATCCTCTTTTTTCAGCTTTACAAACATTCCCAGACCGGCCTCATAGGCGTTATCTGTATTGTCCATATCATGGCCATAATCACGGTAGCCTTTTTCCATCCTCAGGCTGTTCAGGGCTTTTAGGCCGGCGTGCCGAAGGTCAAACTGTTTTCCCGCCTCGACGATAAAATCATATACATGGATAGCATGCTCGGTGGGTATATAAAGTTCGTAACCGAGCTCTCCCACATAGGAGATTCTGATACACAATACGCGGGCATAACCAATTTCGATTTCCTGGACGTGCCGGTAGGGAAAAGCTTGGTTGGACATGTCGGCGGTTGTCAGCGCCTGCATCAACTTACGGGAATTGGGCCCAAGAATATTCAGCTGACTGTAGGCTGAGGTCATGTCGGTTACAAAACAATGGGCCTCTTCTAGAATATTTCGCTTGAGCCAAGTTTCAGCATGCCGGTGCATGGTATCAGCAACCACAACCATAAATTTGTCTTCCTTGAGCTTGGTTACAGTAAGATCTGCCTCCAGAGTCCCGCGATGGTTAAGCCACTGGGTGTAGGTAATCTGATTTACCTTGGCATTTACCTCGTTGGCCGATATATAGTTCAGGACCTTACCAGCGTCCCGCCCCTGGACCATGAAATTTGACATAAATGACATGTCCATCATAACAACATTTTCACGGGCGGCCTTATGTTCCGCTTCCCAGAAAGGAAACCAGTTTTCCCTTCCCCAGGCATGTTTTTCAACTTTCGCTTCCCGGCCCTCTGGCGCATACCAGTCCGCCCCTTCCCATCCGCTGACATCTTTAAAGTAAGCGCCGTGGGCGGCCAGCCGGTCAAAGAAGGGTGGCTTTTTCGCTCCTCTGGCGGTCTTTAAGGTTTTATACGGATAATGGCATTGATATGCCAATCCTAATGATTCAACGGTTCTGTCTCTGCGGTATTGGGGATTGTTCTGAAAGGTGTGAAGCCTGTCAATGTTAAAACCGGTAATATCCACATCCGGATTGCCGTTTATTATCCAATAGGCCATCAGGCGGCCCAGTCCGCCGCCTATGATGATCCCGATTGAGTTAAGGCCGGCAGCAACAAAATAATTCTTTACCTCCGGGGCCTCGCCGACAATCGGCGCAAAATCAGCCGTAAAACTCTCCGGACCGCAAAAGAAAGTTTTAATGCCGGATTCCAGAGTGATTGGCACCCGGGACATGGCTTTTTCAACAAAGGGCTCCATCCTATCCCAGTCGGGAGTGATTTCACCAAAAGAAAAAGTATTGGGAATACCATCTACATGCCAGGGAGCGCAGACCGGTTCAAACAACCCGACCATAATACCCCCAACCTCTTCACGATAGTACCCGTAGTGGGAGGGGTCTTCAAGAATGGGCATATTGGGAGGCAGATCTTTTATTTGTTCTGTAATGACATAATAGTGTTCAGCCGCCTGGTTCGGGATATTAACACCTGAAACATCACCAAGCTGCCTGGCCCACATACCAGCGCAATTCACTACATATTCAGCCTGGATATCACCCTGCAGTGTCTTAACCCCGGTTACATGCCCGTTTTTCTTATATGTGCCCGTGGCGGTAACTCCTTCCATAATCCTGGCCCCTTTCATTCGGGCGCCCTTAGCAATTGCCATGGTTGCGTCAACCGGGTTCACTGTTCCGTCATCCTTTACATAAAACCCCGCCAACAGATCATCGACCTTGGCCAGAGGAAAAAGCTCTTTAATCTCGTTAGGGGAAATTTCCTGAACATCCACTCCGCAATAGCGGTTAAAGGCAGCTACGCGCCGGTATTCTTCCAGGCGGTCTTTATCAGCTGCGGCTTCAATGAACCCAATCGGTTTAAATCCTGTGGACAAACCTGTTTCAGCTTCCAGGCTGCAGTAGAGGTCGCGGGTATATTTTCTCATTGCCGTGTTGACTTCAGAAGATGAGCCAAAGGTGCACATTAAACCGGCTGCATGCCAGGTAGTGCCTGAGGTCAGCTGGTCCCGTTCAATAAGGACCACATCTTTGAGACCCATGTCAGCCAAATGATAAGCCACCGAACAGCCGATCACACCGCCTCCAATGATGACTACTTGAGCATGTTGAGGAACACTATTGTTTTTTTCTTGCATTGGATTTCCTTCTTTGGAATTTACGGATAGGGATTTTAATTGTCCAATCATCAAAAAATCAATTTAGCCCCGACCCCTGGATAAAGCAAGCGCAAGTCCAGCTAACCGAAGCCGAAAGCAAGCTTGAAGGAGCATAGCGACGCCCAATCACCTAATTCTCGCAAAAGTTGTGCTTCTGGTAGAAGCACCTTGCCTGGTGCACAAAGGGAAACCTTAAAATAAATAACCAATAAACGTAAATTTTAGACCGACGTCAATTAAAAAACGCCGGTAAGTACGGATTAATCAGAAATAATCCCCTTCTAACAATTCCAATTCCCGGCTAGGCGACCCGCGCTGTTGCCTTTCTATCCAGAGCCCACAGTGCCGTAAGATTTTCTCAATAACGTCCTTCTGTTCTCTTTCGACAAAGGAGACAATCCGCATCTTATCCCCACAATCCGGGCACTTGTGTTCGGGGACGGTGTTCGGTGATGAAGACCGACCCTTCAACGCAATCCTGGGCAATATCCAACCAAGACACGGATTGCTACGAAGGGCGGCTTATCCTAAACATTAGACTTCGTCAAAAATCTGTATACGAATAGGAACAACACCTCTATCCCGTAGGTTAGTGGTTCGAGTCCACTCCGAGGAGCCTTTATAAGATTTGCGAGGGCGATTCTCATAATTGAATTGCTTTTTTTTTCCAATCTACTCGGGACATTATTGATAATTTGGTTTTTCCCACTATAAAGTTCGCCTTATTCTATCCTCTGGTTCATCGCTGAAGAATTCTTCGGCCCTCCGAGTACGTAGATCTATAACATTCACCTTCACATCAGCTCCCTCTAATCGACTGTAAATTCAGTCTGTTTTTACCTCCCTTATGTATATAACGGATAATTGATGTGCGCGGACACAAAAAAGAGGAAACTCTGAACGAGCGGGGGTGGTAAAGCTAGTGATAGGCTTCCCCGGCTTTCCGGGTTGCGTTATGCCAGCTGTAATATCAAGGCTGCGATATCAGTTATATAAAAGGCGATCAGTCCCATGGAGAGTATCATGATGATCATGCTTACCATCCTCTGCCACCTTCCTGACAGAGCAAGGATTGATTCTACTGCCCTACTAAAAAGCACAAGGTAGGACAGCAAACCCGGGAAGATGAAGATTGCCTTTATCACAGAATGATCCCGGTAGATCAGAGCGTAAAATATCAAGAAAAGTATATAACCGAAGAATACCAGTGAGGACAAGCCAAAGTCTGCTTTTCTGACCTGACCACCATCCCTAGTAACAAGACCCAATAGTAACAACCTAAGTTCGATACAAGCGCCAAGAAGTACGATGAAAGTAGGGGGGATTGCGAGAAGAAGAATCGCTCGTGACAGTGGGAAGAGATTGCTATCACTCGTTGACCAGGTCGAAGGCCAGTTATCGAAATGGATCGAGTGAGCGCGGCCGTAAAGCAAGGACCAGAACGACGTCTGGAACGGGGGTATCTTCTCTTCATCAAATTCTACGCGGGGATGTTGCATGAGCTCCCCGAAGCGAAACGTCAAAAAGCCATCTGTGACCGAAAGAATACCCGGTCTGGTAATGGTGGTCCTTGTGAATAGATGAGGGAGTGGTTGAGCAGGTAGGTTGGTAACGATCGGTGAACGATACTCTTGAAGGTTGGGGATGTATTGGTTCAAGGGACTGAGTACAGCAATAATGGTGATGCTGGCAGAAAAGAAAATCACCTGCTGACTATATTTCCTGCGCTGCTCTCGACCGGTCCAGGCCATTACTTCTAGGCAAATAAAAATTGCAATGGCAGTTACCAAAACATTCGTCTTCGAAGAAATGCCTAGACTTACCGAAGTAAGGATAATCAGTAAGGCTTTTGTATTTGGTTTTCGTAGGAAATCGTAGGTGTAATATAGGCCGAGAGTTGAAAAGAAGACTGCAAAGGAATCATTTGTCGCTTGAGCGTGGATCGCCGTCAAGGGGGGATTCAGGGCAAACAAGCTGAATAGGATAAGCTGTTTCCAATTATCTAATCGCATGCGCCTCACGAAACGCCAGACCAGAACCAGCGTGGAAGTGCCTGCTGCAAAGCTCAATAACTGACCGATGATGTTCAATTTAGATGGGGGAAGGTGGGCAAGACCTAGGATTTGTATAAATTTTGCGAAAACAACATGGTACAGCTTAGGTTGGAAGCACTCCCAGCAATCTGATTTTAATGGAAGAGAGCCCGCTTCAATGATCACCATAGCGACATCCCAGTGCGGGTCGTTTGCCTCGCGGTTAATGATTGCCAGAGCTAGCCGAAGGCATATGGCGAGGATAAACAAGGCCAAAAAGAGTATTCGAGTACTTTTATTTCCGATCACTGCATATTCACGGCGGGATGATGGTATGAAGTTGATGACTTCCTCAGACATAGGATCAGTCCTCTTTTAATACATACCTATCAAGATTTGGCTGGATCCTACATCATCAGGGAGCTTATCATACGGAAATCGATAGGCAGATAACGGGGTGGTATGGACTTGCCGAAAAGCTTGATCACCAAAATGCGAAATACCCTTCCTAAAAAGGCGTGCCTATCGCTTTTCATATATGTCCTTTCCTGTTGTTTGAATGTTTCCAGTTGGCAATCCTGGTCTGCGCCCCCAGTTTCATCATCCCTGGAATCTTAATTCGTAGGATCTTAGGGAAGGATACACTATAATCCAGGACCTGTCCGATTTTAATGCATACATTCGGATGGGATTGTTGAGCTCAGTGGAGTGGATGGTTAACTCCATCAAGAACTTGTGTACGATAAGGAATTCCCCCTTGTGCAGTAGGTTAGTGGTTCGAGACCACTCCGAGGAGCCTGGTGCCAGGCATCAGGGTGTATCCCAAGCAGGAATGCGCCCTTTCTCTGTGCCCCATTTCATCAAAGTCCGGAATGAGATGGTCCCGTTATGCATACGCTAAACTCGATTAGATCAATATAATATCGAACACTTGAAGCGCCCGGGATACAACGCTGCACGAAGCTCGACACCGATAGGCAACCTGAGGTAATTCTCGATGTTACGGAAAAGGGATTTACTCTGGATACTCGCATACCCGATCTACCAGATCATTGGCACCTTTCGACACGAAGGAAGTCACGCACTTGTTGCGCTGCTGCAAGGCGCCAGGGTCACTGAATTTGTGTTTTGGCCGTCTCTTACGAAATATGGTTTTTATTGGGGTTACGTTCGAATTACCGGCTCGACCGACTGGGTATTCTATGCCGCTCCCTACCTGGTTGATCTGATAACATTTACCATCTTCTTCATTATTTGTATGTGGTTGTTGATCCGCAAAAAATGGATTTGGCTCAACCTTGTGATCATTGGCTTGATATCGCCGTTCGCGAACTCCCTTTATAACTACTGGGGCAACGCAGGATCAAGCAACGACGTAGGGAAGTTGTTGGAAGTACTGCCAACCAATGCCGTTCATGTGTATTTCTTGCTGACCTTGCCGATCTACATCCTGGGTATCTTCATGGTATTCAGGTCTTCCAGGACAGCACGCTTCATGAAGACCCGCACGGTTTGAAATCCATGATTAACCATTGCTGCACTTCGCGGAACACTCATCCGCAATGGAACTCTTTTTAAGCAAGGGGCGAGGGCGACTCTCGGAATTGGAACTTCAGTGTACGCAGACTACAAACCACTCAAAGACAATGGAGGATCTCAATGGCACAAGCAGGAATACACGGCATGGTTGCTATGGCAGTGCGCAAATGGACTCCAAGTCGGAAATGGCTAATGCTCGGCATTGTTCTCGGCAACATCCTTCCTGATGCCGACAATATCGCCGTAGCCATCGCCACATTAACCGGAAAATCTACGGAAGGACTACACCGAACCTTTACCCACAGCCTTTTCTTTGTCGCCGCAATCATCCTCCTGGGCTACATCGTGGCCGCTATTACCAAGCGCTCCACATGGAGCAACATGGGGGTTGGATTAGGTGTAGGGGTATTAATGCATATCCTGATTGACCTGTTGATCTGGTTCAATGGTGTAGAAATCCTATGGCCGATTCCCTCTTGGATCAACTTCTGGGGTGGTGTCACCCCTCCGGAGTGGTGGAGCAAGTTGATGATGCCGACCGAGTTTCTGTTTTTCGCTCTGCTTTTTCTCTTGTTCGCAAAACTTGCTCGCAAACAGAGCACGGATACGGACTACTTACGTACGCTCTCCATATGGACCTATATCCAGCTTTTTCTTTTTGCAGTCTTTACCGTGCTGGTCTACACAATGCAGAAAGGGTTCATGACTCCCTATGGTGCAATCTATCTTCTGTCCCTTGGGCTCGCCTTTGCAGTGACAATTAGAATGCGTGAGACGATAGAAACTGCCAAGCAATAAAGAGGCGGATCATCGCCGATCCGCCTCTCCCATTAAGTTCAGCCAATACCTGGAGATAAATTAACTCAATTCCTTCAGTAAGCTGCGCACTTCGGACGGATCCGAGAGAAAGAATCGAGCCTTCGACCGCTCGGGGACACCAACCTTCACTGTCCAACCCGGATCAGGGACCACTTCGAAGAGCGCCTCATCGGTAACATCATCGCCAACCGCCAAGATGAAATCATACGGTGGTTTCGCGGACAGCCATGGATGTGCCGCCCGCCCCTTGCTTACGGTGCTCGGTTTCACCTCTACCACTTTATGCCCCTGCAAGATGTGCAGTGATGTGTTGGCAATATACCCTTCGATGGTATCGATCAACTCAGCGGCACGCTGAGAACCCAGGCCGGGGTCAGAGCGACGGTAATGCCACACCAGCGCCGCTCCTTTCTCTTCCAAGAGAGCACCAGGGGTGCGATCGACGAACATTTCAAATACCGGCCTTAATTGCTCCTTCCAATCGTCTGTGAACTCATCATCAACCTGCTCCCACTGGTTCTGGTCGGCATAGCGGACCATCCCTCCGTGTTCAGCAACGAGATCCATTCCCACCTCACCCAGCCAGGCATTGAGAGTCTCCACATCTCGACCGCTGATTACAACCATCGTGTTTTTTGGATCACGTGCGAGCGGCGTCAGCACTGCGATTAATTCCTCGTCAGGTTTAGCCTTCTTTGGAGTGGAAGCGAATGGGACAAGCGTCCCGTCGTAGTCAAGAAGGAGCAAACGGCGTTCCGAGTCATCATATGCTTGAACTAACGCCTGTTTCAGTTCCCCCTGTAGGCGCTTGGGAAGGTGGAGTCTGCGCACCTCCTGCACCCTGGCAAGCTGGCTCAGGAAATCATCTGCCCAACGTTCCGTATCATAGCGGCGAAGCCGGGCACGCATGGTCGCGTTGCGCGCCTCTTGTTCCTCAACGGGCATTTCCAGGGCTTGATGCAGAGCGTCCACGAGCATTTCTTCATCGTGCGGGTTGACAATGATCGCTTCACCCAATTCCGCCGCTGCACCGGCTGTTTCACTCAGGACGAGAACACCCGTCCCATCCGGTCGTGAGATGAGATACTCCTTCGCCACTAGATTCATCCCGTCCCTCAAGGGTGTGACCAGAGTGACATCCGCCATGAGATATAGCGCAATAAGCTGCTCAAAAGGAACTGATCGGTAGAGATAGGTGATCGGCACCCAGCCAGGTTGGCTGAACCGCCCATTGATACGTCCGATTAACTCATCGACCTGGCTTTTTAGATTCTGATACTCCGGGACTCGCGTTCGCGAGGGGACCAACAACGACAGCAAGGTCACGCGCCCTAACCAGTCCGGATGGCGAGAGAGAAATTCAGCAAAGGCGTTTAGACGCTGGATAATGCCCTTCGAGAAGTCCAACCGATCTACGGTGAGAACAATCTTGCGCTCCCCGACTTGCTGGCGCAACGCTTCAAGTTCATGTTTGACTTCCGGCCTTTCGTGGGCGGTGCTATAGCGGTTAATGTCCACACCAAGCGGGAAGGTATCTACTTTAATGGAACGATCGCCAACGGTTACTCGACCAAAGTCTTGCTCCAATCCCTGGATGCGCAGCAAACTGCTCAGGAAGTGTCGTGCGTAATCATAGGTATGAAAACCAATCAGATCCGACCCAATTAAACCCTTGAGAATCTCCTCTCTCCAGGGGAGCATTCGGAAAATCTCATACGATGGAAAGGGTATGTGCAGGAAAAATCCGATTGCCGCATCCGGTAGTGATTCGCGTAACATGGCGGGCAACAACAGCAGGTGGTAATCGTGAACCCAGATTTTGTCACCGGGGAGGATAACCTCGAGGACTTTCTCACAAAATCGCGCATTCACATCCTGGTATGCCTGCCATTCCACATGATCGTAATGTGCATATTGTGGGAAATAGTGAAAGAGCGGCCATATTGACCCGTTCGAGAAGCCGTTATAGTAGAGATCGAATTGCTTCCTTGGCAGGAAAATCGGAACGCTGCCGAACTCCTCGGACAATCTCTCGTTGATTTTCGCCTGCAGTTTAGGGTTATCCTCGTGAATTCCTGGCGCCCCCAGCCAGAGCATATCCATCTCCTCCCGCACTGCATTCAGAGCCGTCGCCAGGCCACCAACACTGGGATTATAGAGGTATCCACCGTCATCTCGTTCCAGGCTAACAGGAAGACGATTGGATACCACGATCAACCGCTGTAACCTATCATCGGTTTTAGCATGCATAGAGCACCTACATTCTGACTTGAGTTGCCAAAATCTGGACAGATCGTTTTGAGCGCAGCGAGTGGGAGAGTGCCTCTTTATTACAGCATAGTTCATTTCGCTGTAGCCAAATAGGATCGAGAATCACACACCGACTACACCGAGAGGTTGGTTTTCTTTCTTCTTTAAAACTCGATAAAATGTCTACTCTGTCGGGAAGCGTTCCCCGATGGCTTATTCTTCCGGACCCTCCCACCAAGGTTGATAACGGCGGACCTTCTCTATCAGTTTCTTCTTCGTCTTGGTGTCTGTCGCTTCTGCTAAAGCCTTCTTCAATAACTTCACTTTCTTTTGACGGCGTTGTCGGCGCCTTCGTTTGCGATCTTTTTCGGTCAATGGCATTCGTTCCACACCTCCGTTAATGGTTGGATGATGCTTCCTCCAAGCCAGCGTTTATTAAACATATGATAACGCATCTACGATGATAGTATTGGATCTTTAAAGCACATCACTTAAAAAGTCCGCCCTTGCTCGCTCATTACCAGCAACTATCCATCGGAAATCCACGGGCCGGCGATGGGTGGGCAATCATGTCTATTTTTCAAAAACATCTTGTTTCATTCGTGTGACAGTCCCCGATTATTAACCATTTATTAATCGTTTTGTTGTATGATATTCATGGTGGGGAACGGTTTCTCAGGCATTGTTTGAAGTAACTCCTTTATGAATATCCAACTTCGCCACAAGTAATTATCCCTTCCATTGGTTTTGCATAAAAATCCTGATCCATTTCTTGTTTATATGGATCATCTTAAGGGCGTGACCTGCGTATGATTAATGAGTTCGAGTTACTCGCAAACAAAGTGATCGAGGCGACAGAAGAGGTATCGCTCTCGGAAGAAGAGCAATCCTCCATTCAGCAGTTATTCAAGCTCGGGGGAGAACAGGGGTTCATCACCCTGAATGATATTGCCGCTCAATTTCCCGAATCCGAATCTTCCCTCCCCGTGATCGAACGCGTCTATGATATGTTACTTAATGCAGGTATTGAAATCCTTGATGACGAAGAAGTATCTGAGAAGAAACCTGCTCTTCTGCTCAAGGAAGCTGAGGTAGAGAAGGAAAATGAAAACAAGCTCGCCGAGGTAAGTGCGATCGACGCAATTGATTCGGGCGATTCGGTAGGTTTATACCTAAGCCAGGTAGGCAGAGTGCCTCTGCTCACACGCGATGAAGAAGTTGAACTTGCCAAGCGGATTGAGCGCGGCCGTCGCGTACGCGATAATCTTGCACGGGGCCCTGTCTCTCCAAAACAACGGGTAAAATTCGAAAGGTTGATTCAAGACGGCATGGCCGCTCGTGAACACCTGATCATGGCTAACTCCCGTCTTGTAATCAGTGTAGCTAAGAAATACGTCGGCCGCGGGGTCCCACTTCTCGACATGATCCAGGAAGGTCACGTCGGGTTAATGCGCGCCGTGAAGAAATTCGATTACCGACGCGGACACAAATTCTCCACGTATGCCACCTGGTGGATCCGCCAGGCTGTGACAAGGCTGGTCGCAGACCACGGCCGCACCATTCGCATTCCCGTTCATATGGGCGATCGCATTAACCGCATGCTGCGCAGCCGGCACAAACTAACGCAGGAACTGGGACGTGAACCCGTCAGGGAGGAGCTTGCAGAATGCCTGGAGGTCTCTCCTCAGGATGTTGACTACATGCTTCGCGTTGCACAGCGCCCGCTCTCCTTGGAAAAACCAACAGAGCAGGAAGGGGACGCCGTAATCGGGGATTTTATCGAGGATCTTGACGCCCCAGCACCGGAAGAGATCACCTTACAGGAGATTTTGGAGGATCGAGTGCAGGAGCTGTTAGAAACCCTGCCTCATCGTGAGGCGCTCGTTCTGCGCTTGCGTTATGGTCTTGAATCCGGGGAAGTGCATACTCTTAAAGAGATCGGCGAGAAGATGGGGATCACGCGCGAACGTGTGCGACAAATTGAAGCTCAGGCTTTGCGCCGTCTGCGCAATCCGGGCCTACGTAGGGAACTCGTGGATTTCGTGCGTACCTGATATTTCTTCGTTCAACTACGTTAATAAATTCGCACCTCTGGAGAAAACCCGGAGGTGCGTTTCTTTCCCGCCTTTAAATATCGTCCCCCTCCGCAACGGCTCTGGTCAAACCGACATCTATTGGCAATTCCCACTACGTTTCAATTCCCAAAGATTTTTGCTCCCGGCGCATGTTCTTCGCTTGATCACGAACTCGGCTCCAAGCTTCTTCTACCTTCTTGATATCCCTGCGTAACTCTGGCAGTTCTCCGTAGCGTACGCGATTGTAAGCATCCGTGATCAATTCGATCTCGCCGAAGTGATTCGGGAAAAGCCCTTTCAAAGTGGGCAAGAACTCCAGGGGTGTCTGTACTCTTCGCCTTGGGCTCCCTAACTCCTCACAAATACGCATGAGGCTTGTGTAGATCACTCGAATACGCATGGCACTGAATAAATGTCCTCCTCGCCGGAGTCGCGAAAGGCGTTCTGATAGAGCTCCAACATTCATTTGAATTATTTGACGGAACCAGGCACCCATCCCCCCTGAATCGGAAATCGATTCCATTGCGTCCGCAACACCATCTCCGAATACGCTACGCCCACGTCGAATACTCGCCATGCGCAGGACCAGCATCAGCAGCAAAACCACAAAGAGCCAGAGCACTGCTGATTTTAAAAAAGGTAGATTCGGCAACGATTCCCAGAAACCTTGTAGCAAGCTACCGATTCCAATAAGGATTTCCATAACTTGCTTGAATACCAATACAGCCTGCTCTAGAATCTCCCGAAAAAGAGTTGATGTCCCGAATATTCCCTCAAACAACAATAATAGAAGCATGGCCATGACCACAAGTGGGCTTATGATTAAGAAGCCCAGGATCAATAAAACCCGAAGTAGAAAGTCAAAAGCTACGACAACAAGGTTTCCAAATTCCGCGGTTGCAAAACTCCCAAATAACCAAGCGATAACCGCAACACCCGTAGAGGCAGCTGTCATCCTTATCAACCACCCTATTCCAAGAAGCCGAGTGCGCCCACCACGGAGTAAAGCGATCGATGATACACGCGCAGCACCGATGGCGAGTAAACTCGAAAATAAGTACAGCACAATGCCTAAAGTCAGACCTTCCACACGCCGCATCACGGTACATATCCCAAGGGCAAGTAGCATTAAAGCTCCTAGACGAAAACGACGAGCCGCGTACCTGGTATCAATCCATGCGCTTGCGAGGTTAACGCCTCGATTCCAGAGATAGCCGGCAAAGGTGATAACGATAATTTCAACGGGGAGGATCTGCTCTTCATTCTTGAAGGCTTCGTTAATGCCCTCGAGGATGGTTCCCACCTTTATCAATCTATCTGGGTAAAAAAACATCTTCATAAGGGTGAATACACCCACAACGAAGACAGCAAGCACCACGGCCCGCTGTACGTTCTCGTATAAACGTAAAAAGCGTATTCCTCTCGCCAAAGAATAGGCAATCATGATCCATAATCCCAGGAAGATGAAAGATTTACCAAGGGTCAAGGACAATTCTGGGGCTGCAAAAAAATGAAAACAGGCGACACTCCAACTGAGTTCCATAAGCATCAAAGCAATCGCACTTAATTCTCTCCACGGATGCCAATCTAAGAGTAGGAAGCCACCGAAGATCTCATGGATTTCGTAGGATTTCCTGACCACAGTCAGACCTCACTTCCCGGAGAATTTAACTCTTGAGCAGGTGCTGGACAAATGGTTGCGGGATGATGGATACAAGATGGTTCACTTCCATGATTAATTGCATAAAGTATGCGCTACGGGGGTTATACACCTTCAGATCGATGCATGTCAGTGCTTATCAATTATGAAATAACTTATCCAGCCTCCTCATTATGTCGCCCCCGCTCGCGAACAAGCTCCCAGGCGGCCTCAACTTCCTCAACCTGCCCGTGAGTTTCAGGCAGTTCTCCATAACGAACCCGAAGGTAAGCATGTGTGATCGTCGCCAACTCCACCTGAGAGGCTGGGAATATCCTCGCAAGGTTTTCCATGAATTCTAGCGGAGTCTCAGAAGGCGATCGGGGTTCCCCCAAGCGCGCGCTCAGTCTAAGAAGACTTGCATAAATCCGTCGGATGCGAGCCGCGGCGATGAAGCGCGCTGCCGGGTTTAGGCGAGTTATTCCTTCGATCGCCCGCCTCGCTCTGCCTTGCAGCAGAGAGCGCAGGTAATCAAGCGACGATCCTGACAGGCGGATCCGCTCAGCTTCCTGGGGACCCGTGATCAAAATTCCGCTCCTGTATTTTCGCACTGCGTAAAGGATGATCCAAATTAGGAAAATTAAGCTCCCAACTGCTAAGGCTGTGCTCAAAATCGAACCTACCGGAGGAGCCCAAGGGATTGCCTGTATTTCCTCGAGACCCTCGATTGCCTCCTGCATTCCGATGGGAGCGAGTAATTCAATCGGTTCCACCTGCAATCTTTGAAGTAATGGTTCAATAAAAAACCCTATTAACCAGGCCAAGACACGTACAACCTGATATAGGAGCGGTCCTAGTATCAGCAACAGCACACGCGAAACGAACTGACCGACGATTGATAGAAGATTACCAATCCATATCGATAGCAGACTCCCTGCTAGCAGGCCCACTCCACCAGCGATAGTCAACATACCAATTGCGAGAAGAATCAAACCAGCGACCCATTCTCGCTCAAAAGGGATCCCCCTGCCGCCGCGCAAATGACTCAGTGAATAGAGTTGTGCAGCGCCCATTGCAATTAAGCCCGAGAAAAGGAAGAGAGCCGCTTCGAGAGTGGGAAGGCTGAGACCGAGGCCCACTGCAACAATACCTACCGCCAGGAGCACCAAGAAGCCGCCATTGAACGCACGCCTTATGACTCGGGGACCAACGGTATGCTGAGCAATCGATAGGCCTCGGCGCCACAGGAATATCACGGTGATGGTTAACAGGAATTCAGAATTAAAAAGTACGGAAAGGCTCCCAAAACTGCTCAGGTAGCGGGCGATCACTCCGGCGATATTCAACTGCTCGTCATGATATATTATATTGCCTGCCGCCCAGAGTATCCCCGAGATGGCTATCGTGAGTAGTAATACTTGAACGATCCCATCATCCAATTCCAAGAATTGGAGTGCGTTTGCGACCAAATACGTCGCCAGGTATATCAGCCCAAAAACCAAGAAAAACCACCCCACATGCAAGTCCAGTAATTTCACCACCAGAAGTGAAAAGACCGCCGTAATCCAGCTTAAGTCCATCAACATCAGAGCCAGAACCGTGAACACTTGCCAGATGGATATTCGCTGCAAACACAAAGTCGAGCGTATGCTGCCTGCATTCGTGTTCATCACTCGCTGCTTATCCCCCAATTTGACGATATCCTCACTTCATCTTGCTCCTGAAAAGGTCGATGTAAGATCTCCATACCGGGAATTTCCCTCGGTGGCTCTTCCGCCAAGGAGAGCAAGGTAATTTTCCGATTGTGTCGTTTAAGACGGACCAATGTTTCCATCAAGATCGGAGACGTTATTGCGGAAATGACGAGCAGGCTTGCTCCATAATGTACACGCGGCATCTCGCGAATAAGCATTTGCTCAAATGGGACTAACACAATCGGTGTAATCCCCGCCAGGGCTTCGAGCAAAACTCCAAGCTGTTTCGGTGAACGGCCGGGGGGAATATTCAGGGGTCGGTCGGCATAAGCGAGACATCCATTTGAAATCAAGCCGACTTGATAGCCATCCTGGATATATCGAGTAGCGAGGGTGGCGGAGACGCTTACCAGATACTCCAATAACTTGGAATAAACGCCCTCCCAATGCCGATCGAATGTGCTCGTATTGAGACAGATCATCGCAACCTGCGCTGATGTAGGTTGAAAGACCCTGACCTGCAGTTGACCCGTTCGAGCCGTCGCTGGCCAATGGACCCGCCGAAACCCGTCCTCGGATCGATACTCCCGCACGCCCATGGGTTGGTTCGGGTCTTCGAAGATACGACGTCTTGACCGGCGATCACCAAACGGGTCCTCCGCTGGTAGGTCTAGGTGGTTGAGCGGTAAGATCTCCGGGAAAACAGTCAGATAATCAACCTGCTCCTCTTTTCGAGAGAGTTCATACATACCAAACACATCGCCGGATTGAAGTGTCGCCGGACCGACCTTGTATAAACCGCGTTTTCGGAAAAGCAGGGTGTATTTCCTGCTCGTCTTCTCAAACCAGCGTAGACTAAATATATTCTTTAGCAGTCCCTGTTCCGGCAAATGTGAGGGCGCCAAGATAGCGTCGTCTTCCGGTCCTACAGCCCATGGCCAGGGGTCTTCAATCCGCAACCAGGAGAGCGGAAGCGGCTTCTTATTTTCCACTTCTACTTGCAAGGGAACGCGTTCCCCTGGGAAAGCGCGATGATAATACGGGCGTCGGCGGTACGTGACACCATCAAGAGAGTGTCTACGCCACCAGGAAGTGATGCCCAGGAGCACCGCAAGTGCTGCTGAAAAGGTCGATAAATAGGGAATATTGGCGATCGCCCCGAAAAGGAAGACGATACCCAAGAACGGCAGCCAGCGCTCTGGCGACATTTTAATCTTCTACAGGAACCGGAACGGAATCGACGATATCCGCCACCATTTCTTCCGGTCGCCGACCACGCAATTGTGCCTGAGGGGAGATCATCAATCGATGTGTGAGCACATGCGGTGCCATGAATTTAACATCATCCGGGAGGACATAGTCACGACCTTGTATCGCTGCCCACGCCTGCGATGTTTGATAGAGCGCCAGTGTAGCCCGGGGGCTTGCTCCAAGTTCAATCTCTGCATGTTCGCGAGTCGCACGAGCCACCTTAACAATATAATTGCGAATTGATTCTTCAACACGGATGTTCTTGCGTTGTTCCTGGAGTCTTATGACCTCCTCGGGTGTGGTTACCGCTTCGACTTCCTCCAGCGGATCATCCGTACGGAAACGCTCAAGGATGTTATTCTCCTCAACCTCCGAAGGGTAACCGATTTCCACTCGCAGCAAAAAGCGGTCAATCTGCGCTTCAGGCAAAGGAAAAGTCCCTTCAAGCTCAATCGGGTTCTGAGTCGCGAGCACAAGGAAGGGCCGCGGCTGTGGGCGCGTCACACCGTCTACAGTCACTTGACGCTCCTGCATCGCCTCCAACAATGCGGATTGCGTGCGCGGGGTCGCCCGGTTAATTTCATCTGCAAGCACGACCTGGCTCATCACTGGACCAGGTCGGAATTCGAACTCCTGTTTTTTTTGATTGAACCAGCTTAACCCGGTGACATCCGACGGTAGAAGATCTGGGGTGAATTGAATGCGGCGGTAGCTTAATCCGAGTGAACTAGCCAGGGCGCGTGCGAGTGTTGTCTTGCCAATCCCGGGAACGTCTTCAATCAATACATGCCCTTCACAGAGCACGGAGACCAAAGTCAATAGGATGGGATCATCTTTTCCAACAATTACTTTTTGGATGTTTTCCCGCAGTCGGCGGGTCGTTTCTGCAATCATTGTCACCTCAAATTAAACCGGGGATCTCGGGATATAAACTATACCAGAGGCGATGCAGATATGTTCATCAAGGGGTTTTCCAGATTGCGCATTAATCGAGCCCATTTTTTCAAGGACGGTATGAATCTCTACCGCCCACGACCGCTCGAATGTTTGTTTTATAATGATTGGGATTCGTTGGGAAGAGGAAAGATCAGGCTACATATCCCGCCTGGTGAAGCTTCTCTGACGCCTCAATTGTGGCCGGGATCGTTACCAGGATGCGAGTACCGCGCCCTGGTTGCGAATCGATTTTCAAGATCCCGTTTACGAGCTCAGCCCGTTCATACAGATTGACCATCCCTAGGCTGCCGCGTTTTTCATAGTTACCTTGAACTTGTTCAACGTTAAACCCGACGCCATCATCTTCGATTTCCAGCAGTATATTATCTCCCCGGCGTTTCAACCGGATCCAGATATGTTTTGCATTTGCGTGCTTGCGGGCATTATTTACAGCTTCTTCAACGATGAAAAATATCACTCCCTGCTTGCCGACCTCCATGTCGTCGACAATCCCGTTCTTTGCTTCGACAATGACATTATGGCCGTGATTCTCCATCATCTTCTCAGAGAGTTGCTCCAGTGCCCCCAACAACCCTTCCGATTCAAGGACAAGAGGTCGGAGTGTAAAGAGCATTTGCCGGATCTCTTTTGTTGTGCGACGGGCAAGTTCTTCAATCTTAAAGAGTTCTTCTGCAGCTTGATCTGGCTCGCGCTGGAGGAGCCGCCGGGCGAAGTTCACCCTCATAGCAATCGCTCCGATGGATTGCGTTGGCCCGTCATGCAGATCGCGGGCAAGCTTGTTGCGCGCGTTTTCCTGGATCTCGGCGATGCGCTCCTTTTCCTGCTCCAAATCGCTATACAGACGAGCATTCTGCAGGGCAACCATCGCCTGTTGAGCGATTGCATCGAGCAACTCGATCTGCTGCGGATTAAAATACTCCTCATCCGCATGCGCGAAGAGCAGCACACCATAGAGGTCCAGGCCCACAACAAGTGGGATGCAAACAGCTGTGCGGCAGTTGTGCAAGGTGATGATCCGCTTCAGCTCAACATCCTGGCCTGGATTCTTGCAGAGCTGGGACTGTACATTAGCCAATGCCTCCCCCACTACACCTCGCTCTCCAGGCAACGTAACCCGTAAATCCGCAGCTGATAATCCTCGTGCTGAGGTGATAATGAGTTCCTGATTCTCGAAGAGCATCAACGCGCTGATTAACTTATTCTCTCTCTCATCTTCAAGTGCACTATTGGCGAGGTCAAGTGTCATTTCAAGCACACGCTCGTAATTAAGCGTTGCGTTTAAATTCGCCGTCATCACCAGAAGAGATCTGAGCTTCTCGATCTCACGCTCCAAGGAGGCGACTCGATCCGTCTTATCCCCTCCGTGATTTTTACCTGAGTTGGATGATTTATTTCGATCATGGCGCGAGCGATCTGAGAGCCAAGCAACCGGGGGCAATGCCAAGAGTAGAAATGCGGGATTAAGCGCGGAAACCATCTTCGGCGCTGTCATTGATAGGGCTTTTAGTAGTAAGTGTCCCATTTCAATCTGGTACACAACCGCATCCTCAGCAAGCTAGTGTATTATGCAGCGACATCCCGCTTCACCTTCACCTCACATACTCTGAGATTTAGCGTCAGGCAGTCAGTCGAGCCACAGTTCTTGAATGTAGTATCGCTCAAAAAACCGAGAAAATCCCTTACAGTTCCCCTACAACACGAAGGCGGTTTTGTCTCTCACTGCCGGGAGATCCATGGTAAACATCCCAATCGATTGAGAAAGAGATTTAATGCTGAACGGGAACCGTTCACACAGACGTTTGTTTCATCTCCTCCTTATTATTCCGCGCTAATACATGAAGGGCAATTAGTGCGAAGATCATCACCACAAAGCTGATGAGTTGCGCACCGCGGATGCTGCCGAAAACAATCATACTATCTCCGCGAAAACCTTCGAGAAACAGTCGTGAAATAGCCGAAAGCGCGACGAAAAGGGTGAAGCAGAAGCCCGAGAAAATTCTTATGTTACGTATCTGCAGGATCACCAGCGTGATGCCCGTGGCGATCAAGAGTTCGTAAATCTGTGTAGGGTGTCTATCTGCACCCCATATTTCAATCGACCAGGGGACCGTGGTCGGCGCCCCAAATGCATCACCGCTCGAGAGATGCGCGAGGGCAACGAAGATCGCAAAAACTGACAACCCCGGCGTAAGCGTATCAATTGTCGGGAGAAGAGAGAGCCCCTTACGTTGAGCATAAATCATTGCAGCAATAAGCCCCACTGCTATGCCCTCCATTGTTGAGAGCGTATTCAGGTTAAGTGCGAGCAAGTTCAGGGGTTCACTTAAATAAAGATCAAGGTATTTAAGCGCATACCCAAGGCGAGCACCTATGACCCCAGCGGCGAGAGCGTTGAAGATCATATTGCTTATCCACAAGGGATCAAGCTTATTGCGTGCCGTCCCGCGCTCAGCTAGCTGGGTTCCGATCCATAAACCCGCCAAGAGCAGCAAACCAGGTAATTGAATTGCGAGTGGTCCAATTTGAAGGATGGGGTACATCAGGGAACATCCTCCATCAGTTGTTCGACAGTGCTCTGCAGGGTGACTTCACTCATCGGTCCCCCCACAATCACACGCTGGATGACTCCATCCCGATCGATAAAGAAAGTCGTCGGAAAGGCGCGCATGAGGTATGTAATTCCAACATCTCCGCCGGTGTCAAGCAGAATGGGAAATGTCAAGTTGAACTCGTGTACGAACGTTTCAACCGCGGCGAGGCTATCTTGTGCTGTCATATTAACCGCCAGCACTTCCAAGCCGCGCTCATGATTCTCTTGATAAACACGCTGAATAGCTGGCATTTCTGCCCGGCAGGGAGGGCACCAGGAAGCCCACAGGTTTAAAACAATCGCTTTTCCCCGCATGTCGGAGAGTGTAACTTTGTCACCGGACAAGCTTTCGAGTGTGAAGTCGGGGGCTAGAAAACCCTCTCTAGGGCTGGGGAGCAATCCCCCTGTGGTTGCGTCGGCTGGCACTGCCGAGGCCCATAGCCATAAGCCGCCGACGATCACCGCGCCGATCACTACCAGCGACCAGCGCACAGAATCTTGAAGCAACGTGTGAAATGTATTCATTGCCTGGATATTCTACCGCGAGTGGTGTCCCGTACCTCAGAATCGAGACTCACCACTTTCTATGATGCTTACAAATTATTCTATACCAAGGAACAAACGTGGATTCAGGAGCTGTTCGATAAAGCAAGATCCCGATGCTACGGCGCTTCCAATCCATGCATCTCCAGCAGGTGGGGTTCTGCTAGGACTTGCGCCGTTGGTCCATCGGCGACAACCTTCCCTTCATCGATAATAACGGTCCGATCAAAAAGTTCTGCTACCATGCGCATATCGTGCGTGGCCACAAGCATCGTTTGCGGTAAACCGCGCAGGAGCTGGATTAACTCACGCCGCCCGCGCGGATCGAGTCCGGCCGTGGGTTCATCTAAAGCCAGAACCTCGGGATCCATAGAAAGGACTGTCGCAATAGCCACCCGTTTCTTCTCACCTTCACTGAGATGATGCGGTACGCGCGGTTCTGAACCAGCCATGCCAACTGCTTCAAGCGCCTGCCTCACCTTCTGCGCCACTTCATCTTTTGGAAGATCCATGTAGAGCGGACCGAAGGCCACATCTTCATAAACACTCTGTGAAAAGAGTTGATCATCCGGGTCCTGGAACACCAATCCGACCGAGGCGCGGATTTGCCTCAGACTGTCTTCGGTCAGTTCCTTCCCACAGACATGAACTTCCCCCTCACCGCGCAGGATCCCGTTCAAATGGAGAAGAAGCGTCGATTTCCCCGAACCATTAGGTCCAACCAGCGCGGTTTTTTCACCCGGATTGATAAAAAGGCTCACGCCGCGCAAAGCCTTCCGGCCATCCGGATAGCTGAAGTGTAGATTCTGGATATCTAATGTATGGTGCATGCTCTACCTCAAGAACATCAGTGAGAGCGATCCTAGGATCAGCAGGCTAAATACGATCAGGCTAACCCAATCGGATCCGCGCATATGGAAGGTCGAATAAGTGCGCATTTCGCCATCATAGCCCCGGGAGGCCATCGCTCCATAAACCCGTTCACTGCGATCAAGCGAGCGCAGGAAGAGACTGCCGACCATGGATCCCGTCACTCGACCACGCCAAATGAAGGAAGGCTTTCCTTTTCCGGGGATCTCCGGGCTGCGCGCCGCGCGTGCCCGCATTAGGCGTATAGCTTCGTCAGCCAGAACAAAAATATAACGATACATAAACGCAATCACCGCAACCAGAGGACGAGGAATGCGTAGCGAGCACATCCCCCAGACCAAGCCGGGGAAGGGAGTCGTTGCCGATAACAGAATCCCCGCTTGTACGGCGATAAAAGTCCGAATCATGATGCTCACGAAACGAATTGTCCCCGTCTCAGTTATGGTCAGATTAAGCGCGGGGAAGCTGATGAGGGCAGGCCCCGAAATAATAAAGGGCAGTGGTGCTGCCGCAAGCAGAAATGGGATGGCAATAATCGACCGCCGCACAGCATAGAACATCCCAAGCCTTGAAGCAGCCGCATAACCTAAGATCCCAAGGAACAGCGCACCAAAGGCAATCCAGGATCCATCTCTAATAAGCCCAACAGCAAGAATAAAAATAAGTGTAACCACCACCTTTACCCGAGGGTCCAGGTGGTGGATCAGGCTCTCACTGTGACGATATTGATCAGTCAGGTCAATATGCAAATGCTATTCCCCGATCGTTCCTCGTTGGACTGAAGTTCGGGCGATGAACCAGACCAACCCGAATACGACCAGAGTCCCGACGGCGACAGCTAGAATCGTCGTAAGCACCGGGTCGCTCAGGAATGGCAGCGTGTAATCCGGCATCAGTTCGTAGGATGAATCTTGCGCCAATCCCAAGAAACCCTGCAGCTCGGCGATGAACTCTAAGCCATCCGGGTGTGCCGAAGCGAGCGGGGAGAAAGCGGAAACACCCAATGCAACGAGTAGCCCGATCAAGGTAAATACCGCTGAACGCCTCCCCGGCGCCGTTTCCCCGGTGGTTAGTACTTGCGGCCGACTCGCTTGCAAAAGACCAATAGCCCCGACAGTTATCACAGCTTCGCCGAGTCCGATGAGGGCGTGGACGCCAGCCATCGCCGGCAGCCCTAAATGGAGTGGTGAAGTTCCCGAGATTGCCAACTCAATAGCCGCGGCGATCGCGCTGATCACCACCGACACCCAGGCGCCTATGAAACCCCCGATCAGCCGAGATCGCGTGGTGGTCCCAAGAAGACGGGCGACGAGCATATAGACGGCAAAGCCGGAAAACGCAGTGATGACGCCCATATTCATGATGTTCCAACCCATCACCAGCAATCCGCCATCCTGGAAGAGCAACGCCTGAACAGCGATAACGGCCGTCATGACCAATGTGCCCGCCCAAGGACCTAAAACAATCGCCGCGAGCGTTCCGCCGAGAAGGTGCCCTGACGTTCCGGCAGCGATGGGGAAGTTAATCGCCTGGGCGGCGAAAATAAAAGCCGCCAAAATACCCATCAGTGGAACCTGCCGTTCGCCGAGTTGATCCTTGGTTTGGCGAAGGGCAATCCCGATGAAAATCACCGCAAGAAACCACCCAACGATGGATACGCCAATGGAAAGAAAACCATCCGGGATATGTAAAGGTGTAGGTGAAAAAAGCATTTGAAAATCTCCTAGCCTAGTTTCGAGGCCGCCGTCTTCTGTTTACAGATTGGGCATAGCCCCTCCAGCGATAGATGCTCGGAATCGATCCTGAAGCTGGTTTCATCTTCGACGCGTCGAGCGAAGGCTTCAATCACCTCCGCTTCCACTTCTAAGATAGAACCACATTCACGACAAACAAGATGGCTGTGCGGGTGTTCGGGATCACACAAAGAGAAGCGCATTGGCTCTCCTCCAGCGGAGAGCATATTTATCATCCCGGCCCCCTTAAGCGATTCTACAGTCCGGTAGATTGTAGCGAGGTTCAATCCCGGGAGGCGTTCTCTCGCCCCCTCATATACTTGCTGCGCGGAAATGTGATCTTCCATATGCGCGATCGTCTCCAGGATGATCGTCCGCTGGGCAGTTACCCTGTATCCGCGCTCGCGGAGCTGTTCAGCAAGTCTTTTACCGCATGACATAGGCGAACCTTCGTAGTTGCAAAGATTTGCATAAAAATATCACCAAATAGAACCATCGTCAAGCGGATCATATATCGATCATGTCTGGAATTGCACAAGGATAGGTAGCTGCTCAAGCTCATCGCTGGATTGATAAGCTTCACTTCCCATAGTCACCAGGAATAACCCACCTGTTTAATAACAAACAAAGAGCGGATCTATCATCCGCTCTTATAATTGCTTCGGTTGCAACCGTCTTTAGCCCCGTTGCACTTTCCAGTTGAATTCAAGTTACGGTATGGTGCGTAGGTAGGATATTAATTCCCAAATCTCCTTCTCGCTGAGCAGCGTTCCCCAAGCAGTCATTAAGGAGTTATAAGGGTCGAAGTCCCCTCCGTCCGAAATCCGCCAGAACAGGTAACCATCGGTGTTTTCCTTCATCCGCTCTTGATTGGTGAAATCGGAAGGTCGCGGATTTAACTCAGCTGCATCTGGTCCATGTCCGCGCCCATCCTCGCCATGGCATTGGCTGCATAGAGCGGTATAGGCCTCGTTACCGGAAACGATCGCCGCAGGGTCGTCCGCCAGCGGATTGACCCTATCTCTATACGCGGCGGGAATTACCAGCGGCGCTTCAACACCAGTCTCATTGCTGATATAAACTTCCCGCACCTCCTCACCCTCAGAACCAGCGCAGCCCGCTAACACGAGTGGAAAGATTACCAGTAAGATGAAAATGCACAGCGCGTTTCGTAGTCGCCTCATTTTTCCCTTCTCCTTCTGCCTATCATAGCCCAATTCCCGGTCGATTACTATCGGGTCTGCGGATGAGCTTTCCTCAAGGACGAGAGCAGGTCTGAAACTGCAGATCTTTCTGGGGTCACGATCTCGCCCTCAGGCAACATCGACATTGCCGACAATCGAACCGTGAAAAGACACCTTCATTCGCTTTCCGCCGCTGCACACAGCGTGCTTTTTACCACCTTTTTTATGCCATTCAAGAACCATCCATGCAAATCGGGTAGGAAAGGTGCATAAAGGACAACTTACGCACCAAAGAGTGACTTTCCCCACTACCCGCGCATGGAGGCTAGCCAGCATGATCTTAAGAAGTTCCGGACGTCGATAAACGAGGCAAAATATTCGTGAGGGGTGCCAGCGCATCTGATAATCTATTCCAGATCTTGAGTGTTACCCAAGCAAAGTGGGGCGAGCGGATCGCAGAGAACATTGCGGCGAACGCACCCACAGATTGGGTAGTCCACTCTTGGGCCGCACCCCGCGTCTTACCCCCCATCATTGATGATCCGGATGATTTTCTACCCCCTTCGCTCCCCCAGGTAGATCTTGTTCTCGCACTGGGAGAAGTCGCGGGCCTTGTGCAATTAATTCCCGACATCGTGAAGATGACTGGTGCAAAAGCGGTTATCGTGCCTATCGACCGCAACGAATCCGTGCCACCGGGGATCGCCACCCAACTCACCCAGTGGCTTAATGAGATTGACGTCCCGGTCGCACTGCCCAAACCCTTCTGCTCCCTTACGGAGGACAGCTACAACCGCAAGCCATTGGTAAAAACCTATAACGATCCTCTGATCCAGCGCTTCGCAGCGCATTTCGGGAAACCTGAATTTCGGTTAACGGTGGAGGACGAGAAGATTGTCGCCGTCGAGGTTCAGCGCGATTCAGCATGTGGTTGTGCCAAATATGTTGCTGACAATCTCCTCGGTGTGAAAGTCGATGAAGCTGTTGAAAAGACCGGCATGCTCCATCACCACTTCCCCTGCCTGGCAAGCATGAACCAGGACCGGGATTACAACGATACGCTCATGCACGTATCGGGGCACTTTCTCCAAGACGCGATCAGGGAGGGACTGGGATCAAACCTTTCGACCCTCTACATTCAACCAGTTGGGCATGTTTCCGAGAAACCCTAAGTAGGAGGAAGCGATGAAACAACTTATCCTCGAAATGCCAACCATGTACGCCGACCACCACGTCCTAAAAGTGCGGGAGGCGTTGGAGGGGCTCAAAGGCATCGAAGAAGCCTATGCCAGCTCCGCATGGAAAAAACTCATGATCTCTTATAAGGAAAAGTCCATAAAACCCACCGAGATCGAAGATGCCCTGACGAAAGCGGGCTATCCACCCGGAGAGGGTGAGACTCCCATTCTGGTTAAAGCTTCCTCCGATCTTAAGCGTGACCCTCAATGGGCGAAGCTGGACAGCAGGGTCACAGAGACGAATCCGATTGACCTCGAAATGTCAGGCCAATCCCGACGTTAGCATATCGGTATAAGGAGAACCTTAAATGGCAAAAAAACTCAGAACCCCAGAAGAAGCTAGCCATGATCCTGCGAGCATTACTCTCCTCGGACTGGCTTGTGAGAATAATATAGAAACCGCCTTCTCTCGCGCAGATTCCATGGCTCCCTGCCCGATTGGCTCCGATGGCATGTGCTGCAAGGTATGCGGCATGGGGCCCTGCAGATTGGTGAAGAAAGGTCAAACGGGTATATGTGGAGCGACGCTGGAAACAGTCGCGGCGCGCAACTTTGCCCGCATGGTGGCTGCCGGATCGTCCGCACACTCGGACCACGGCCGCGGCATGGCCTACACCCTCCTGGAGGCAGCCGAGGGTCACGCCCCGGATTACCAGGTGCGCGATCTCGCCAAACTCAAAGAGATAGCAGGCTATCTTGATGTCCCAGTTGATGGAAAGCCTGTCAATGAGTTGGCGCGAGATGTAGCTCTTGCTGCGCTGCATGAGTTCGGTAAAGCGGAGGGCGAGTTCAAATTTCTAAAGAGGGCTCCTGCCAAACGTCAGGAGATTTGGAAAAAATTGGATATCGTACCCCGCAACATCGATCGTGAAATCGTCGAAATGATGCACCGCACTCACGTCGGAAACGACCAGGATGCCGAGCATATCCTCGACCACGCGCTGCGTTGTTCCATAGGAGATGGATGGGGCGGTTCTATGATAGGCACCGACATCTCGGATATCCTCTTCGGCACTCCAGCCCCTGTGCTTTCCAGAGCCAACCTGGGCATACTCTCAGAGGACGAAGTCAATATCGTCATCCATGGGCACGAACCCTCACTCTCTGAGATGATCATCGCCGCTGCACAAGATCCAGAGATGATCGAGTACGCCAAGAGCAAGGGCGCCAAGGGCATCACAATGGGCGGTATCTGCTGTACAGCCAACGAAGCCCTGATGCGTCAGGGTGTACCGCTGGCCGGCAACTTCCTGCAGCAGGAGTTAGCGATCCTGACCGGCGCGGTTGATGCCATGGTGGTGGACATCCAGTGCATCATGCAGGGCATCGTGAAAATGGCTGAGAATTACCAAACGGAGATCATCACCACCTCACCGAAAGTCAAGATCACCGGCGCCACCCACATCGAGTTCGATGAACGCCGGGCAATGGAGATCGCCAAGGAAATCGTGCGTTTGGCGTGTGACCGCTTCCCCGAGCGAGGCGAGACTCATATTCCAGACGAGAGCACTGAAGTTATCCCAGGGTTCTCCCACGAGTACATTAACTACGCCCTGGGTGGATACTACCGTGGATCTCTGCGACCTTTGAACGACGCCATCATGTCCGGCCGCATCCGCGGTGTAGTAGGCAACATCGGCTGCAACAACGCCCGTGTGCGTCACGATGATGCCTTTTACCGCGTTGTTACCGAGTTCCTAAAGAATGATGTACTGGTTGTCGAGACCGGCTGCGGCGCTATCGCCAGCGCCAAGCAAGGGTATATGACCCCCGAGGCCGCGCTCGAACACGCTGGTCCGGGCCTACGCGAAATCTGTGAGGTTGGCGGTATCCCACCAGTCCTGCACCTGGGCTCCTGTGTGGATAATTCCCGCATCTTAACTGTTCTCGCTCAAATGGCGACCGAAGGCGGATTAGGCGACGACATCAGTGACATTCCCGCTGTGGGCATGGCGCCTGAATGGATGAGCGAGAAAGCTATCTCCATCGCCACCTACTGCGTCGCCTCCGGCGCCTATGTCATCATGGGACACTCCAGCCCCGTGTCTGGGGTAGAAGAAGTGACCCGCCTCATCACCGACGGCTGGGAAGAGAAGGTCGGTGGAAGGATGGAATTTATCGCCGATCCGGATGAGATCGTACGCCGCTCGCTGGCCCATATCGACAAGAAACGGGCTGCCCTCGGCTTACCTGAATATGACCCAAGCAAGTGGGGCAAGAGCGGTGACTGGAGAATCCAGGAATTCATCGAGCTGCCATTTGCCGAGAAAATCGAAGCCGCCTACGGCAATTCGGCGAAGTAGGGAGGAGTTTAAACATGTCACGTTACATCGCTACTCGCGCTATCCGCGGAGCCAATGCTATCGTAGCCGAAGCTGAGGCGCTGCTGCAGAAGGCGATCGCCGACAAGGGTGCCGATCACCCCGTGGCTTTCCCAAACACTGCATATTACCTTCCTGTCATGCTCGGCATGTTAGGTGCCGAGGTTGAAACCCTCGGTCAGATGGAACCAATCTTGGAGCATGCCAAGAACCTGCTCCATCCCCTGCCCGACGAGAAGCTCTGGGTCCCCTACCTGGGTGAGACTCTGGACTGCGGGATGTCAACCCTGCTCGCTGCAGAAACTATCGAAGCGATTCGCTTCGTCTATGGCGAGCAGCCCGAACTATACCCGGGAATAGAGCTGGCCGGCGTTACCGACTACTCCAGTTTTAGCGGGAATGGCTCTGGACCTCTTACTGAAGGCCACCTCAACGGACCCATCGACGACATCCAGCTCCGCTCCTGGGGCATCCAATTGGTGGACGGGCGTATGCCCGGTTTCGCCGCCCTCATCGGCGCCGCCCACTCCAACGAGGCTGCCGTTGCCATCGTGCGCGAACTCCAGCGCCGCAGCATCCTCACGTTCCTTGTGGGTAATGTCAACGGCCGCTCAATCATCGACCAATTGGTCGAAGAAGGGGTGGAGATGGGCTTCGACACCTACATCATCCCCTTCGGACGCGATACACTTTCTGCCATTTACCCCGCGGGTTTTGCGACCCGATCGGCGCTAACCTTCGGCGGTATGAAGGGTGGCCAGTGGCGAGATATTCTGCTCTACAACAAGTACCGCGTCTTCGCTTTTGCGCTCGCACTGGGCGAGGTGGATGACTTGAAATACGCCGCCGCCGCCGGGGTTCTCTCCTACGGCTTCCCCGTGATTGCAGACACTGTGATTCCGGAGATCCTGCCCACCGGCGTCACCCAATACGAGCACGTTGTATCCATGCCCTGGAACGAGATCGAGGGCGAGACGGAAGAGGAAAAAGCTGCTAAGCTGGTCCAAAAGTGTATTGAGGTGCGGGGTGTCAAGGTTAAGGTAAGCGAAGTTCCGGTTCCGGTTCCTTACGGTTCAGCCTTCGAGGGCGAAGTCGTACGTAAGAACGACATGCGCGTCGAGTTCGGCGGAAAACACAGCCGCGCTTTTGAATACCTCTACATGGACAAAATGGAAGATGTCGAAGATGGGAAGATCGAGCTCATCGGCCCCAACTTTGACGACATTGAGGAACATGGTTATATGGATCTCGCCATCTTGGTGAAAGTCGCTGGGCGCAAGATGGAAAAGGATTTCGAGCCCGTACTCGAGCGCCAAATCCACTACTTCGTCAACGGCGCCTCCGGCATCCAGCACATCGGCCAGCGCGACATCGCCTGGATCCGCATCAGCAAAACCGCGGCCGATAAGGGCTTCAATCTGAACCATTTTGGCGATATTCTTTATGCCCGCTTCCACGAGGACTTCGGGAGCATCGTCGATAAGGTCGAAATCACGATCATCACCGATCCAGATCTTCATGCCGAGTGGCTTGAAAAGGCTCGTAAGTCATTTGAGGAGCGCAACGTCCGCCTGGGTTCAATGACGGATGAGAGTGTGGATGACTTCTACTCCTGCACGCTTTGCCAATCGTTCGCTCCCGACCATGTGTGTATCGTCAGCCCAGAGCGGCTCGGACTTTGTGGAGCCTACAACTGGCTGGACTGCAAGGCATCTTTCCAGATCAACCCCACAGGACCAAACCAGCCGATTAAAAAGGCTGCTGAGTTAGACGCGGTCAAGGGTTACTTCGAGGGTATAAACGAGTACGCAGTTCAAGCCAGCCATGGCACGGTCAGCGAAGTCTCGATGTACTCCATCATGGAGAACCCGATGACAGCCTGTGGCTGCTTCGAGTGCATCGCCATGCTGATCCCTGAGGTCAATGGCATCATGATCGTCAGTCGTGAGGATACGAGCATGACCCCGACCGGCATGACTTTCTCAACGCTGGCCGGGATGGCTGGCGGTGGTCTGCAGACGCCGGGCGTGATGGGCCATGGGAAGTTTTACATCCTCAGCCCAAAGTTCATCTCAGCAGACGGCGGTTTCAAACGAATTGTATGGATGTCATCGATCCTGAAGGAACAGATGGCCGAGCAGCTCAAGGTCGTCGCTGAGCGTGAAGGGGATCCCGACCTGATCGACAAGATCGCCGACGAGACCATCTGCACCGACGTTGAAGGTCTCTCGACTTACATGTCAGAAAAAGGTCATCCAGCACTGGAAATGGATCCAATGCTCTAGGACAATAAAACCGCGGGACATTCCCCGGACCTCACGCGGCTGCAGCGCCGGCAACTTATCGAGAAGTGTTGCCGCCGACATTATCCGGAGACCTAATCCCATGTATTGGAGGAAAGAAGCCTATGACCGTTGAAATCCCCAAAGAAAAATGGACCGGACAGGTACGTGAGGTCACAATCGGCGCTACTGCTGAGGATGGCGGCACACGTACCCACACCCTAACCATCGGCGGTGAGTCGACACTGCCATTCCTCAATTTTGAGGGCAATATCCCACACCGACCCGCGCTGGCGATCGAGATTCGAGATCGCAAACCTGACGACTGGTCCCCATTGCTGATGGAAACATGGGGCGAAGCCATGGAAAGCCCAGCCGCTTGGGCGAAAGCCGCCGAAGAAGCGGGTGCGGACATGATATACCTGGTACTCAGCATCAAGAATGCTGACGGTGAGGAGAATACGCCGGAGAATGCTCGGCGTGTTGTCCGTGAAGTCCTCGACGCCACGGGGCTTCCGCTTGCCGTTGCCGGACCCGGACAAGCCGATGTCGACAATGAGCTTCTCGTTCCGGTTGCGGAGGAGGCTCAGGGTGAACGTATCCTCCTGGGAATTTGTGAGGAGGGCAATTACCGCACGATTGTCGCCACCGCGATGGCCAACAACCATTTAGTCCAATCCAAAACTCCCATGGATGTCAACCTCTCCAAACAGTTGGTTATCCTGATCAGTGACATGGGAATGCCGCTTGAACGCATTGTGATGGATCCCACGACAGGTGCTCTCGGATACGGCATGGAGTACGGCTATTCCGTAATGGAAAGGCTTCGACTCGCCGCGTTGCAAGGCGACAGCATGACCCAGCAGCCGATGCTCGTCAACCCCGGTTGGGAAGCCTGGAAAGTCAAGGAATCCAAAGTAGGCGAAGGTGTTCCGGAGAGCTGGGGGGAGTGGCAGAACCGTGCGCTGGAATGGGAGGCGTTAACCGCTGCTACGCTAGTCCAATCCGGAGCTGACATGCTCATACTCAGACATCCAGAGACCCTTAAGCGGGTTAAATCCATGATCGACGCGCTGCTGGCATCAGCGGCGTAGTTCGGCGGAGGGTAAATATGGCAATTTCAGGCTTAGAGATCTACAAACTCCTTCCACAGACCAACTGCAAGGACTGCGGCTACCCTACATGTTTGGCATTCGCCATGAAGTTGGCGGCTAAACAGGCAGCACTCAAGGACTGCCCTCATATAAGCGAAGAAGCCGCCGAGAAACTCGCATCTGCTTCGGAACCACCCATCCGCCTTATCGAACTGCACGGCGAGGATGGCAAGGTCGAAATCGGCAACGAGACAGTCATGTATCGACACGAGAAGACCTTCTATCATAAACCAGGGATCTTCCTTCGGGTTCGAGACGATGAAGACATCGATGCGGTGAAAGCGAATGTCGCTGAGGCGGATGCGTGGTCCGTTGATTACGTAGGCATCGACCTCTATCTGGACGGTTTCGCTGTTGAGGCCGCATCCGGGAATGCGGAGAGCTTCAAGAAAACCGTTGCCGCCGTTATGGACAGCTCTAAAAAACCGTTGATCCTGCTTGCACCCAATCCCGACCTTTCGAAAGCGGGGCTGGAGGCAACAGAAGGTTCACAACCGCTCTTGTACGCTGCCAACGCGGACAACTGGGAAGCGATGGCAGAAATTGCAAAGAATGCCGATGTGCCGCTAGTTGTGCACGCCGAGAATCTTGACGATCTGGCCGACCTGACTAAAAAGCTCCAGGACAAGGGTCTTGAAGATCTCGTTCTCGATCCTGCATCTGGAGGGTATCGAGAATCTCTACATACTTTCACAACACTGCGGCGTTTGGCGGTGAAGAGCAATTTCCGCCCACTCGGGTTCCCGATTATCAGCTTCCCCGGTGCACAGGACGGCGTTGACGAATCACTTCTAGCCGCACAGCATATCGCCAAATACGGTGGATTTATCGTCATTGAGAAGTTCAACCCCTCCAGCCTGTATCCATTGCTTGTGCTGCGACAAAACATCTATACCGACCCGCAGAAACCGATCCAGGTGAAGCCGGGCATCTACGAAATCAACAACCCGACCGAGGACTCACCTCTGATGGTCACGACAAATTTCTCGATTACCTACTTTGCGATCGCAAACGAGATTGAGGGCGCTGGATGGCCCGGATGGCTTCTGGTGACGGACGCCGAGGGAATGAGCGTTCTCACCGCCTGGGCTGCAGGGAAATTCGACGCTGAACGCATCGCCAAAGACGCCAAGGCATTTGGCGCGGAGGATAAGGTTAAACATAAGAAAATCATTCTCCCCGGTCATGTTTCCGTGCTCTCCGGCGAATTAGAGGAAGAACTTCCCGGTTGGGAGGTCATGGTCGGCCCGAGGGAGGCCATGGATATCGGCTCCTACTTAAAGGCCATGTGGAAAGAATGACCATGAGGGTCGCCCACCGCTCGACCTTGTGAACTCGACTCCTAAATCGGAAGGGTTTTTTATCTCTTCCTATCCAGGAGCCAATAGTACCAAAGATGCTCGTTTCTTTGATGCCACAACGGACACGGAAAATTGTTATGGTCCTATGTTTTCACGAATAACATGACTGTGATTCTCCATGGCTACGCATAAAGTTAAGCTCCTGCCGGAGGAGAAGTGTGTTGAGGTTCCCACTGGCACCCTGATCACAGAGGCTGCCGCTTCTGCAGGCTTGGAAATCACCCAACCCTGCGGAGGACAGGGACGCTGCGGTCGTTGCGCGGTGAAAATTGAAGAGGGCCTCGTTCGCAAACGTTCCACGATCCGTTTAAATGCTGACGATCTGGATTCGGGTTGGGCACTTGCCTGTCAATCGCTGATCGAAGGCGACGTGGTGATCTCGATCCCAGAGCAGGAGCGCATCGAGCGCCGCCTGGTCACCGAGCAGACTGCCCGAGCTATTGAGCTGCCTTTCGATTACATCCCCGCAGAAATGCAGAGCATCCAGACCCACCAGCTCTCCCTGAATCCTCCCACTCTTGACGATAGCCAGGACGATCTGGCGCGTCTTCAGGGTGCACTCCAGGAATTGGGCTACCATCCAGTTGAATTCTCACTGCCGCTCCTTCAGCGCATCGGTTCGGCGTTGCGGGAATCCGACTGGAAACCGCATGTTCTGCTGGATGCTCCAACGCCTGGTAGTGGTCCAGCTCGACTGATAGAGATCGGGCCATCCCCATTCCTTCCGCATGGATTGGCGCTGGATATCGGCACCACAACGGTTACAGCATACCTTGTCGATCTCATCAGCGGTAAAGTGAAGGCTTCCGCGGCTGAATACAACGGTCAGATCGCGCGCGGCGAGGACGTAATTTCACGCATCATCTACGCCAGCAAGGACAACGGTCTAAGCGAATTGGGAACACTGGTTCGTGAGACGATTAAGACTGTACTCGAAAAGCTGCAACGTCGGACCGGCGTCTCTCCTGATGAGATATTCAAAGTAACCGTCGCAGGAAATACGACGATGATTCACCTATTCCTCGGATTGCCGCCGGAGACAATACGGCTGACCCCTTATATACCAGCCGTTAATCACCCCCCTCGTTTCCTGGCGAGCGATCTTGATCTCGCCTTCCACCCCCTGGCCTCTGTAGACTGTCTGCCCGGCGTCGCCTCCTATGTGGGCGCGGACATCAGCGCAGGGGTACTTGCATCCGGACTCTCCGAAAACGACGCACTCACCCTCTTCATCGACGTCGGAACGAATGGAGAAATTGTGCTCGGCACCAGAGATTGGATGCTTACCTGTGCCTGCTCGGCTGGACCTGCTTTCGAAGGGGCCGGGGTGGTGGATGGCATGCGCGCCACGGAGGGCGCGATCGAAGAAGTCTGGGTCCATTCAGAAACGTACGAACCGACATATCGAGTGATCGGTGGAGAAAAACCTCACGGCATTTGCGGTTCAGGCTTGATCTCACTCTTGGCTGAGTTATTCGTCACAGGAGTAATCGACCGCGGTGGCAGTGTAAAGCTAGATCTGGATACGCCGCGCGTTCGGCAGGGGAATCATGGGCCCGAATACGTCGTGGCCTTGGCTGATGAAACCGATACAGGGCGTGACATCGTCCTGTCCAAAGTCGATGTAGATAACCTGATGCGAGCCAAGGCAGCCATCTACGCCGGCTTCAGTGTCCTGGCCGACAGCGTCGGCGTGGATCTGGCGGATGTCCAGCAGGTCCTGGTTGGCGGAGCTTTCGGAAAGTACATCAACATTGAAAATGCCGTCAATATTGGGCTTCTTCCCGATCTCCCCTGGGACCGTTTCCATTTCCTAGGCAACACAGCTGCCCTCGGCACCTATATGGGATTGCTCTCTAACGAGTTGCGCGTTCAAATCCGCGAGATTGCCAATCGCATGACCTACATGGAATTATCGGCGGACAACAGCTTCTTTGATGCATTCACCGCGGCGCTTTTCCTGCCGCATACTGATATCACCCGCTTCCCGAGTGTAGCAAAGATCTGGGAAAATGAGACCGCTAAGAAGAAAGAGGAGCAATAGCGCTACGAGGCTTAAAAGAAGACTGTTGAGTCAACCTTAACTGGTGAAGCTCAGCGGACAAAGCAATTACGTTTAGAGGAGTTTTTCCTGGCGCAGGTATTTTAGAGGAGATGGTATTAATGCCAAAGACAATCGCACTCGCAGGTAAGGGTGGTACAGGCAAAACCACCATTGCCGCCCTGCTGATACAGGGTCTTATGCACCGCATTCCTGGTCCGCTGCTCGCCATCGACGCGGATCCAGCCGCGAATCTGCACATCGCCCTCGGTCTTCCAATGCCGATGACCGTTGGTGATATACGCGAGGATATGTCTGAAACTGCACAAAAAGGCGAACTGGGCGTGGCGATCAGCCGACATGATTATCTCACCCACGAGGTTCAAATGGCGCTGGAGGAGGGTGAGCAGGTCGACCTCCTGGCGATGGGACGTCCGGAGGGTCAGGGCTGTTATTGCGCCGCCAACCACATGCTGCGGACAGTCATCGACAACATAGGCGACACTTATAAGTACATCGTGGTTGACAACGAAGCGGGTATGGAGCACATCAGCCGCCGGACAACGCGTGACGTGGATATGCTCCTGATCGTTTCCGACCCAACCATTCGCGGCATTAGGACCGCCGAAAACATTAGCAAGCTCGCTGAGGAGATTGAAGTAAACGTGCGTCAAAAGATGTTGGTGCTGAACCGGGTGGTCGGAGAACTGCCACAGCCTTTGCAGGAAGCCATTGACACGATGGACTTAAAGCTGGGATCCGTGATCCCAGCAGATCCAGAGGTTAATGAGTTGGATGCCCTTGGTAAACCACTTACCCAACTGACCAACGATTCACCATCCTTCCGCGAAATAGATACACTTATCGAAAAGATCCTTCGTGAGATTTGAGGACGTCCACAGGGATCCGAGGCTCTGAGGAGAAGATCTATGTTAAAGATCGGCGAAAACATCCATATCATTGCTCCAAGTGTGAAAGAGGCGTTAAAAGAGCGCGATGGCGGCTTCTTCGTCGACCTTGCGCGCAAGCAGCAAGAAGCCGGTGCGGACGTCATCGACCTCAACATCGGTCCGCGCAAGAAGGACGGTCCCGAAGTCGTCGAGTGGCTCGTGGACTGCATGCAGGAAGCCGTAGCCGGGATGACGATTTCATTTGACACAACCAACCTAGCCGCGATCGAAACCGGGTTGAAGCTGTGGGGGTCCAACGCAATCGTCAACAGCACTTCTGCCGAGGAGGAACGTCTGGAGCAGGTTCCACCTTTGGCGGCAAAATATGACGCCAAATTGATCGCCCTCTGTTTGGAAAAGAGCGGCATCCCGGTCAGTGCCGACGCCCGTATCGGCATAGCCATGGAGAAGCTGATCCCTCGCGCTGAGGAAGTCGGCGTCCCCATGGAGAATTTACTGGTCGATCCGCTGATCCTCACCGTCTCCGGATGCCAGGAATATGTACCAGAAGCGATCGAGACTGTGCGTATGCTGAAGATGGTCATGGACCCCGCACCGATGACGGTCGTGGGGCTGTCGAACGTCTCAAACCAGGTTCCCAACAAAATGCGCCCGCTTCTGGATCGAGTCTATCTTGCCATGTTGCTCGCAGCTGGTCTCGATGCGGCGATCCTGAACCCACTCGACACGGAATTGATGGGCGTGATCCAATGTATTGAAACCCGAGACGACAGCACAGCGGTTAAAGCGCTCTATCTGAAACTATTCGACCGGATTGCTGGCATGGAACAGCTTCAACCGGAGGATGTGGATATGTCCGATCCGCTTCAGGCGGAAATTTGGAAAACCGTGCAAGTCTTGCTCAATCAGGTCATTTACACCGATTCCTATCTTCAGTTCTAGACGTAAAGAATCTCGTTAACCGCGAGGTTTTTTACGAAAATAGTCTCGGCAATCTCATTGTGGAGACTCAGGAGGTTTTACCAATGGCCGAAAAGGCCCCCCTCAATATCGAGGAATTGCTGGCGAAAGCCAAAAAGCCATCAGCAGATGCCATGCTGATGCACCCCTTCTATAAAGGCAAGGTGGAAGTCGCCTTGAAGAGCTGCGTCCGCGACTTCGATGATTTTGCCATCTGGTACACACCGGGCGTCGCCGCACCCTGTCGTGCGATCGAAGAGAACCCCGAGCTCGTGTACGAGCATACACATAAGGGCAACACCGTGGCCGTTGTCTCTGATGGCACACGCGTTCTCGGGCTTGGTGACATCGGTCCAAAAGCTGGCCTTCCTGTAATGGAAGGAAAAGCTCTGCTCTTCAAATATCTGGGCGGCGTCGATGCCTGGCCGATCATGCTCGACACGAAAGATGCTGACAAGATCATCGAGTCGACGCTGTTAATCCAGCCCGGTTTTGGTGGGGTAAATCTGGAGGATCTCTCTCAACCTAAATGCTTCCGCATCCTGGATACATTGCGCGAACAGGCAGAAATCCCCGTCTGGCATGATGATCAGCAGGGTACAGCGACCGTCACGCTCGCAGGGCTGATAAACGCCTTGAAGCTGGTCGGTAAAAAGATCGGCGAAGCCCAGATCGTATTCGTCGGTTCCGGCGCATCCAATGTTGCTTGCTCACGCCTGATCTTCGCTTCCGGCGCCACACCGGCGCTGTGCCGCGTTGTCGACAGCAAGGGTATTCTGCACAAGAAGCGCAAGGATCTTGAGGCGAGCAAGGACGAATATGTCGATAAGTGGAGGCTCTGCCAGATTACAAATGAAGATGGGCGGGAAGGTGGCATCCCCGAAGCCTTAGATGGCGCCGATGTGGTTATCGCCCTCTCCAAACCAGGTCCTGGTACGCTCCGGTCGGAATGGATCAGCAAAATGGCGAAAGACTCAATCGTCTTTGCCTGCGCGAATCCAGTGCCTGAAATCTGGCCCTGGGAGGCTACTGAAGCTGGCGCGGTTATCGTAGCTACCGGACGCTCGGACTTCCCCAATCAAGTTAACAACTCGCTCGGCTTCCCGGGCATCTTCCGCGGTACATTGGATGTGCGCGCCTCGACGATCACCGATACGATGTGCCTCGCCGCAGCCACTGCTTTAGCGGAAATGGCTGAAAAGAAAGGTCTCACTCCAGAATACATCCTTCCCACAATGGACGAATGGGAGGTTTACCCGCGCGAAGCCGCGGCCGTCGCAGCAAAAGCCGTCGAAGAAGGGCTCGCGCGTAACCCCATGACCTACGAAGAAGAGCTTAAAAACGCCGAGGAGATCATCCGCCGATCGCGTGGCTTGACGACGCTCATGATGGAAGAGGGTTTCATCGCACCCTACACGCCTTAGGTTGGCGTGGTCGTAACCTGAATAAAGAATAGCTTGATCATTCTGGAGCGCAGCGCATCAATAAATACAAAGGAAACATAGCGCATACCCGCTTCAAATCCCTGGTTTACACTGATGGGATAGGTAAGCTTCCTGAATGAAGATTGTCCCCCGCCCCTTGTGATATCTGGCACTATTCGCTCAAGGGGTGGGGGAGTTACCATATTGGATAGGAATAACCCGAATAGACTAGGCTGGTGGGATACTCCACCAGCCGTAAATTTGTGTAGAGAATTGGACTGATTTGTATGACGGAGACATTGCAGCACAGCTTGAATCCGAGCAGGGGAAGCGATACCGTTGACAGCGTATTGGTTATCGGCGGAGGTGTCGGAGGAATGCGGGCAGCTCTAGACCTCGCTGATGCAGGAATTCATGCCTACCTTCTCGAAGCGACCCCCTCCCTCGGAGGTCGTGTAGCCCAATTGGGTTTCATGTTCCCAACCCATGACTGCGTCCTCTGCCGGGGGACTTCAGATCATGGCTTTGGTTGTACCAGACCTTCAATCACACCTGCATTACTCGATCACAACCGCCATCCAAATATCACCCTACTCACTTCCTCTGATCTCGTTGGCTTCGAGGGCGAGGCGGGCGACTTTCATGTCCAACTGATAAAACACCCACAATTCGTCGATCCAACCCTGTGCACCAACTGCGGACGGTGCGCCGAAATTTGCCCGGAGATCCGCCCAAGCGGTTTTCAGTTGGGTTTAAGCACACGCAAAATCATCGACAAATCTGCCCCTCGCTCCGTGCCGGATACGTTCTACATGATCGAACCCACTGAACGTTGCGCAGACTGCGGTGAATGTTTGAAAGTGTGTCCAACAAACGCCATCAACATCGAGGCGCAACCCTGCAATCTGGAGATTCACGTCGGTGCGGTAATTCTGGCAGTGGGCTTCCAACCCTTTAACCCAGCGGAAATGCCCGAATTAGGGTACGGCAGGATCCCCAACGTCATCACTTCAATGCAGTATGAGCGCCTGGCCTCGCGCTCAGGCCCTACCGAAGGAATCGTAAGCCGGATCTCAGACGGTAAGATCCCTGAGCGGATTGCATGGCTACAGTGCGTGGGATCGCGCGACCAACGCAACCCCTACTGCTCCTCAATTTGCTGCATGTACGCCACAAAAGAGGCAATGCTTGCCAAGCAGCGCATTCCAGATGTCGAATGCCATATCTTCACAATGGACGAGCGCGCTTTCAATAAGGAATACAACATCTACTACAACCAGGCGCGTGACAGCTTCGGAATCAATTACACGCGCTGTCGGATTTCTTCTGTGGAGGAAGATCCTGAAACCGGTGAGATCATCCTTCGCTACCCAGCCGGGCGAAGGCACGAGGAATCGGCTCCCGGGCAAGGAAATCTTCAACAAGAACGCTTCGACCTGCTTGTTCTGGCTGTCGGCATCCGACCGCCGGCAAAAGCTGTCGAAATCGCCAACACGTTAGGTATAGAACTTAACGAGTACGGTTTTTGTGAGACCGACAAGTTCTCTCCCCTGGCGACGACGCGACCCGGAGTTTTCGTATGTGGCGCCTTCGCCTCCCCTAAGGAGATCGCGGAAACGATATTGGACGCTTCAGGTGCAGCAGCTGAAGTGATGCGCCTGTTACGTGAAAATCTCGGGGGTCGGGATTTCAACAAGTCTAACCCTTTTATCTCTGAAAGCGTCATTCCTGAGAAACCCATACAGGACAGTGAAACGCCCAAGATCGCCATCGCATTGTGCGGTTGTGCGGGTGAGATTTCCAGGGTTGTGGATCTCGAGCGCGTGGCTGTCTTTGCGGGGACACTCAAGGGCGTAACTCGGGTTGAGAATTTTTCGCTGGCATGCTTCAACCCCGACCAAGATGAACTGCGGCAGTTCATCCTGGAGAGTGGTGCGAACCGGATCGTCATCGGAGCATGCAGCCATCGCACCCACGAACCCCTTTTCCAGCGCTTGGTGAGCGAAGAGGGTTTCAATCCCTACATGATGGAGATGGTCAACTTGCGCGAGCATTGCTCGTGGGTGCATCCCAATGACCCTGAGGGCGCTACGCGCAAAGCGGCTGAGTTAATTCGCATGGGAGTCGAGCGCGTGCGCATGGCTCACCCCATATACAAGGAGGAGCGCGAGCCCGTGCGCGCCGCGCTCGTAATTGGCGGCGGCTTGAGCGGTATGACTGCCGCCCTGGCGATTGCTGATTCAGGATACGACGTCCACCTCGTCGAACGGCAGGGGGAACTAGGAGGTAATCTCCATCATATTTACTACGTCGCCGAAGAAGAGAACCCGCAACGTCTGCTTAGAGATCTCGTTAACCGAACTGTCGGGCACGAAAATATCCGCCACTACCTGAACAGCGAGGTTACTACGCATACAGGCAGCGTTGGAGATTTTCGGGCGCGCATTCAAACGAAAGCCCCTAATGGATCTTTATCGGAGTATGAAATTCGCCACAGTGTCGTCCTCGTTGCTACGGGGGGGAAGGAAGCTTCCGGGGACCTGTTCCTCATGGGGCAGGATCCGCGCGTCATCCCCCAATCCGAGCTCGAGGAGATTCTCACCCACCGCCCGGAAAGGACGTCGCGACTGCGATCGGTCGTCATGATCCAATGCGTTAAGGCGTATGACGGGATTGAGTATTGCTCGCGGATTTGCTGCACGAATACGATTAAAAATGCCCTGCGTCTTAAGATGCTCAACCCGGAGTGTCAGGTTGTAATCCTGTACAAGAACATTATCACCTACGGCTTCCGGGAAAAATACTACCTTGAGGCACGTCGAAAAGGCGTACTCTTCGTGCGCTACACGGACGCTGAACCCCCCAACGTACATTTGGAATCGCGTGGCGCCAGTAAAACTCTGGTGGTGTCCGTACACGAGCATATCTTCGGTGAGATGCTAAAATTCGAGCCGGACCTTCTCGCGCTGAGCATGCCCGTAATACCTTCCCGAGGCACGCAAGAACTCGCCGATATGCTTGGCGTCTCCTTATCGACGGAGGGTTTCTTCCTTGAGACGCATCTTAAAATGCGGCCGATGGAGTTCGATGATGAAGGTATCTACCTTTGCGGTATGGCGCATTACCCAAAGTTCATCGAGGAAAGCATCTCTCATTCACTTGCTTGTGCTGGCCGGGCGTTGACCATTCTCAGCCGTCCTATGCTCCATCTGGGCGGCGTGATCGCCGAAGTCGATAGCACGAAATGCACCGGCTGCCTCACTTGCGTCCGAACCTGCCCCTTCGGCATTCCGGAGATGCGGTACGATCTGTGTGGGGTCGGAGAATTGGGCGGTTCAGCATGGATCGACCCAGCCCGGTGTCAGGGCTGCGGCACCTGTACTGCAGAATGCCCGGCACGGGCCATTCAACTACACCATTACCACGATGACCAGATCCGGATTGGCTTGGGTCGCTGGCAAGTCCCTGCTGCGTTATCCGGAGATTAGGTGGTCACGTCCATGGCTGTCGAGGTTGTCCACATTGTTCATTTGGATGAAGAGCTTTGCGATGGCTGCCGAACCTGTCTGCCCGTTTGTAACTTTAAGGGACTGATCTCCATCCCCGGTGAACGTATGCCGATGGTCGACCCATGGTCATGTACAGGTTGTGGCACATGTGTGACCACCTGCCCACAAGGCGCACTCACCTTGCGCTCCAAAGAAGAACCATGAGCAAAAACGAGACTTTCACCCCTGAAATAACGCTCTTCACTTGCATTTACTGCGGGTATATGGCCGCCGATACCGCAGGGGCGCTGCGGCAGGAATATCCAGCCGACGTCAAGATCGTGCGCTTGCCTTGCACCGGAAAGACAGACATGCAATACATACTCGACGCCTTCGATGAAGGTGCCGATGGTGTAATGGTCATAGCCTGCAGCTTAGGCAACTGCCATCACGAACGCGGTAACGAACGGGCGCGCGCTCGAGTTCAACGGACACAGAAGATACTCAAGAGTATCGGGCTTGAACCGGAGCGCGTGGAGATCAACTATGTCTCCGGCGGGATGGGTGCTACTTTTGCTGAGTACGTGCGTGAAATGACCGATCGTCTTCAAGACCTCGGTCCCAACCCACTCAAAGGTAATATTCAGCTTTCCACTACAGAACAGAAAACAGAAGCGGTCTAATAATCGATCTCCCTGCCCATGATCATCAAACCAAGGCTGATCACACGCCCGGCTTCTTCCAGACTTTCCACGGAGATGCTCTCCAATGGATCCTCCATGGTATGAGACGTGGTTTCCCTCCCTTCCCAGTCAACAACAAAATGGCTGAAAGCGTGGACGTTCGATCGGAAGCTTCTGGGGTGATCCTGAATTTGCGTGAAATCCCCGCTACCTCTGGGATCTCCTTCGCAGGGGTATCAGGCTGCGACTTTTTTCCCAGATCCGGATGAGAGGTAAGATGCCGGAAGCGCTCAATGGGATCATCCGGTGTCGGCTGTTTGAAGAAACTAATTTTTCAATCCTATGGCTGTTCGGATCCCCTCAATATCTACAATCCTATTACTCTTCGCGGATAATTCCGGTTTTACGAAGCTTTACATCAGTCTTGAGTTCCCAGTGGGCGTGTCTTGGATATTGGTGATGAATGATTTTACAACGGATATTAATAGACGTCATTTTAAACAATTATCATTCAAGGCCTCGGTACTTGTGGTTTGGTTCTTTCTCTTGAACCTCGCGCGAGAAAAGACGATAATGAGGATTGGAGGGATGAAGAATGACTGGCTCATCAAATAAAGCCAAATTAAAGGAACTGGTCGCGGATGTACACGCGGAAGAACAGGCGCTCTGGGATTTGCTCAGCTACGAGGAGTGCAACGCCGCTGGGGAAATCGACCGCTGGGCACCGAAGGACCATCTGGCGCACGCCACTTTCTGGACAGAGCGGCTGGTCACTCAGTTACAGGCAGCAACCGGAGGTAAGCCTCCCCGAAAGATCGAGGACTTTCAGAAGACAAACGATGAAGTGTACGAAACCAACAAAGACCGGAGTTGGGACGAGGTGATAGCTTGGGCGACGGAGGTAAATCGCCAATTCCACGCTGCGTTAGATGCGGTCTCAGAGGAGATGTTGGAGGGCACTGAGGTGTCTGAAGGTGCGGGTGGTCGGCCGCTATGGCAGAATGTAGCCTTCACCGGCGTGTATCATCCCTCGCATCATGTCGCAGATATTTATCTCGAGCGCGGGGATTTTGAAGGCGCTCAATCACTGCAGGAGCGTGTTGCCGAGGGGTTGTCCGCACTGGACGAGAGCGATGCCTGGCAAGGAACCACACAGTACAATCTAGCCTGCTTCTATGCACTTCATGGCAAACCCCAACAGGCGCTTGCTTCACTCAAGATCGCCCTTAAACGTGCGCCCAATCTCATTGAGTGGTCGAAGCAGGACGATGATCTCAACTCACTTCGCGAATTGCCTGAGTTCCAGGTGCTGTTGGTCGAAGTCTGATTAGGACCCCATCTTGTCATTATTAACCCGACCATGATTGAGATCATCGCTTTCGACGCCGATGACACCCTTTGGCAGAATGAATCGCTATATCACAAGGCGAAGGATGAATTAGCGCGGATCCTTTCACCCTATCGGGACCCAAATTGGGTGAACCGTAAACTCGACGAGATCGAGGTCTCCAATCTTGAGGTCTATGGGTACGGCATCAAGAGTTTCACGCTTTCGATGATCGAGACTGCAGCTAAAGCCGTAGATGGAAAGATCGAAGCTCACACAATCTCTGTGATATTGGGGATTGCCAAAAGGATGTTGTCAGCCGAGGTAGAGCTTCTCGAGCACACAGAGCAAACGCTGGTGCAATTATCCTCAGGCTACGATCTGATGTTGGTGACCAAAGGAGATCTGTTCGAACAACAAAGGAAGATCTCCCGCTCTGGTATAGATCATTTCTTTAAGCTGATCGAGATTGTGTCTGAGAAAACCCCCGCAAGATATCTCGATATTCTTAAGAAACACCATATCGAAGTTGAGCGATTCTTAATGGTGGGGAATTCATTGCGCTCTGACATCCTGCCCGTCGTCGCTATTGGCGGCAGGGCGGTCTACATACCCAACGAGAATACCTGGTTTCATGAAGTATCTGGACAGGATGAGATCGAAGGTGTGGAATATGACGAACTCGAGTATCTTGGACAATTGCCCGAGTATATGGCTGCGCTTGAACGCGCTCTAGACTGACCCAGAACGACCATTCAAGGTCAAACGCGGACACAAAAGCAGAGGTTTATGCACATGAGCGATGATAAGAGATTCACGTTGAGCGAAGCGGAGCTCGAATTCGCCAAGAAAATCAACGGCAGAGTGTGGGAGTTGCTTGAGAAACCCGATCGCTCAAGGGTCGAGGATTGGGAGATGTTGCACGCCTCCCACGCCTCACTCTACCACTGGCTTCAAGTTGGTACAGGATTGCATCATCAACGCGGGGAATGGTTGGTCTCACGCGTTCAAACCGTCCTCGGCAATGGCGATGAAGTGATCCAGTATTCCAATCGCTGTCTGGAACTCACAAAAGACTATAGCGATCTGATGGAAGATTTCGATTTCGCGTTTGCGTACAAAGCTGCGGCTCGAGCGAACGCGCTCGCTGGCAATATCGAGGAAGCCAAGAAATTCATTGGTCTCGCCCGATCTGCGGGAGAAGCGATTAAAAATGATGAAGATCGAACGATTTTCCTCAAAGAGTTCGAAGGAGGGGAATGGTACGACTTGTTGTAAATATGCATCCAATAATCCGCATACGACAAGATACGTCGACAGGTCACAAAGATTCATTGTGAGATATCATCGCCAATTTTCTGGCACATACTCCTAGCAAATGAGGTCACTATGCCATTCATCGATCTAGACCAAATAGAAGCGAAAGAGATCGTACCGGGGTATCGGGCTGTGTTCGTTCACACTGACAATATAACCTTGGCCTATTGGACAGTCGAAGCTGGCGCCGATCTCCCCGAACACAGCCACCCGCACGAACAGGTTGCAAACGTCCTCGAAGGAACCTTCGAGTTAACAATAACAGGGGAGACGAGAATCCTCGGTCCGGGCACCGTTGCCGTGATCCCTTCGAACGCTGTTCATGCAGGAACAGCGATCACGGATTGCCGCATCCTTGATGTTTTTCACCCTGTTCGTGAGGAGTACAAATAAGTTTGTTGGGATGTACTAAAAGTGCTCTGCAAGCTGCTAAACTTTCTGAGACATAACGCATAATCCTTACTATATAATTTACACAGGCGAATGTATTGTTCAAAATGGATGAAGTTTGTCCAGTCTGGTTATGACATCCGCCACTACTGACTGTATTGACCCGCCACCTATCATTATTGACAGGACGGCGAGCCTGAAGTTAGCGTGTAATTACACCACCAGTGCGGCTCCTAGCCACGGGAGGGGCGTTCCGTGATCGACGGTACGCAGGCAGACACCCTCAAGCTGGCAAACCCACCTGTCGACCTTGCCCCTGTAGGGGCTGTTATGGTCGTCGGCGGCGGCATTGCCGGAATGCAAGCCAGCCTTGACTTGGCTGACCAGGGTTACCGCGTCTACCTCGTAGAATCCAAATCCGCCATCGGCGGACATATGGCGCAATTCGACAAGACCTTCCCCACGAACGACTGCGCCATGTGCACCATCAGCCCCAAGCTGGTTGAAACCGGGCGGCACCTCAATATCGACGTGTTGGTCGATACCGAGGTCGTTAAGATCGATGGTCAAGCTGGTGAATTCACGGCCACGCTGCGACATAAACCCCGTTACATCGATCTCGATAAGTGCGTCGGCTGTTCTGACTGCGTCGATGTCTGCCCTGTAATCCTGCCAGACCCCTTTAATGAAGCGCTTAATCAACGGCGTGCAGCGCATATTCTCTACCCACAAGCCGTCCCTGGCGCTTTCGCGATTGATAAGCTTGGAATCTCCCCTTGCCGCGATGCCTGCCCCGCAGGCCAACGCGCCCAGGGCTACATCGCTCTTATCCACGAAGGCCGTTACGATGACGCTCTGCGTGTGATCAAAGAGGACAACCCCTTTCCGGGGATCTGCGGCCGCATCTGCAATCACCGCTGCGAAGAGGCTTGCAACCGTGGTCTGATTGATGAACCCATTAATATCCGCGCCCTGAAGCGATTCGTCACCGACAAGGTATACGAAAACCCGCGCCAGCCCAACCCCCCGGCCGAGATCACCCAAGACAAACGAGTGGCGATCATCGGCGCCGGACCCTGCGGGCTCACTGCCGCACAAGATCTTGCCCGGCTCGGCTTCCAGGTCAGCGTTTTCGAGGCCTTACCCGTCGCGGGAGGGATGCTGCGCGTCGGCGTCCCCGAATACCGTCTGCCAACAAACATCATCGAGCGAGAGATCGCTGACATTCTCGATCTCGGGATCGATTTGCATCTCAACACAGTTATCGAAGATCTCGACTACCTTTTTGAAGAAGGGTTCGATGCCGTCCTGATCGCGGTCGGCGCCCACGAGGGAATACGTCTGCCAATCCCGGGCGCCGATCTCGACGG
>Ga0307420_1000037_pt1 | contig 58652 bp, 41 predicted proteins | sample SalMarWE160240MG_2_FD_202167 | JGI IMG/M metagenome (GOLD analysis project Ga0307420, IMG submission 202167) | Salt marsh sediment microbial communities from the Plum Island Ecosystem LTER, Massachusetts, United States - WE1602-40 | ecosystem: Environmental > Aquatic > Marine > Intertidal zone >... | reverse complement strand
GAGAGATATTCAGCTCTGTATACTCAATATCAGGAAGCCCGCCAATCAAATAATACCGTGGAGATATCCAGGATTGAAAAAGAGGCAGAAGCAATACAGGATGAGATGACCCGGTTTCAGAAAGATTTCGTGAAAAATAATCCTTCATCCTATGTGTCGCCGTCAATATTAAGGAGCTTAAGCTATGATATGGATGCCAATGAGATAGAAGAGGCTATTAATGCTATGAATGCTGATGTAGCTCAATCGCCAGTGGCACAGGATATTATGGAGATGGTGCAGGTTATGAAAGCAGTTACGGTGGGCCAAAAGGCTCCCGATTTTACACTGAATGATGTTGACGGTAACCCTGTTGCACTCTCATCAAAGATTGGCTCAAAGCTTCTCCTCATTGATTTCTGGGCTGCATGGTGCAATCCCTGTCGCCAGGAAAACCCCAATGTTGTGAAAATTTATAAGGAGTTCAATAAAAAAGGATTTGATGTTTTCGGTGTATCCCTTGACAGGGCTAAAGAGGACTGGGTAACGGCAATTGCTGATGACAAGCTTACCTGGACACATGTCTCGGATCTTCAGTACTGGAACAACTCTGCTGCAAAATTATATGCAGTGAACGCAATCCCGGCAAACTTCCTTCTCGATGAGAATGGCATTATCATTGACAGGAACCTGAGAGGAGAAGACCTCTATAATAAAGTAAGCGAGGTGTTGGGGAAATAATTAAAAAGGTACACGGTTTGACATTATAAACCTTAAACCTTGTACCTTATTTATTTGCTACTCTTCCTTTTCGATTTCCTCGAGAATAAATCCCGTTCCCCTTACAGTACGGATATCAATATTCTTGTCTTCAGAAATGTATTTGCGCAGACGACTTATAAAAACATCCATGCTTCTGCCCAGGAAATAATCATCCTCGCCCCAGATCTCGGTGAGGATATCTTCTCTTGCAAGGATTTTATTTTTGTTTACAATAAAAAACTTCAGAAGCTGGGCTTCCTTCAGGGTAAGCTTTTCCTTTGAATCCCCGCATAGAAGTTCAAGTGTGTTGAACTTAAGTATTGTATTGGAAATCTTAAATTCATCATTTAAAGAGGAATAAGCCCGTTTGAGGATATTATTGATCCTGAGTATAAGCACCTCGGGATCAAAGGGCTTAGTGATATAATCGTCAGCGCCTATCTTCAATCCCCGGACAATATCTTCCTTGAGGCTTTTTGCTGTCAGAAAAATTATGGGCAGATCCGGCGATTCTTTTTTAATTTTTTCACCGAGAGTAAATCCGTCCATCTCGGGCATCATCACATCAAGTACACAAATGTCGGGTTTTTCCACGGTGAACAATTCCCATGCTTCATTACCATTCCTTGCTAGTATAACATCGAAACCGCTAATGGTCACATACTGTGATAAGATATTGCCGAAATCCCTGTCGTCTTCTGCTAATAATACTTTCATAATCCCGTGAAATATTTTAATAAGGTATCCTTACTGTAAATATACTACCTTTTCCCGGTTTGCTGTTCACTGTAACGTCTCCGCCGTGAGCCACTGCAATTTTCTTGACATAGTAAAGCCCCAGCCCCAGCCCTTTATATTTATGTATATTTCCTGAAGAGGCACGATAAAATTTATCAAAAACATGTTTCTGGTCACTCCTGCTTATTCCAATGCCATTATCGGCAATCTTTATTGAAATGTTATTGTTATCAGCTTCCCCTTCAATGTTAATAACAGATTCCTTTTCGGAATATTTAACAGCATTTGAGAGAAGGTTATTGATAAGTGTTGTGAAATAAACAAGATCGATATCTGCTTTTGCCCCGTTGAATGTATATTTCTCAGTCAGTGAGGCGCAATTCCCGCAACCCGTCCGGAAACTAAACACTATGTCGTTCATGATCTCTTCAATATCTAACTTCTTCTTATCGAGTTGAAACTCTGTTCTTTCCCACATGCTTATTTCCAGGATCATGTTAATGAGCTGGTTAAGGTGAACACTCTGCTTCCCGATCATTTTTGCCGTATCGAGTATCCTCGACTCATCAGTTCTTATCCTTTCCATTTCAAGGGTTTTACCTGCGACGGTTATTGTTGCCAGGGGTGTTTTAAGCTCATGGGTCATATTATTTATGAAATCTGTCTTGAGATTTGACATTCTCTTTTCTTCCATGAGGTTACGGTAAGTATAAAGAAAAATAATTACGACAATCAGGATACTAAAGATGCTCATTCCAAGAGATGCTGAAAGCTCCCTGAGGATCATGCTCCTTTTAAAGGTTAAATCGATATAATAATTAAAATTAAGGGTGAAATAATTCCCGATAATCCTGAGACGGTTTACCAGGATGGTGGATGTTGATCCTTTAAGTGAGTGCGCTAATCCTTCAGAGTCACTTGATGATCTCCTCCCTCTGAAGGAGGGATCCCGGTAAATGACCAAAGTGTCAGCGCCAAGAATTTCAAAATTGGTGATCACTATTCTATGTGTAAACTCATTTTCAGCCCCCTGGTTTTCAAAATAATCTGATAGATATTGTGAAAGATCCTGTTCCTTGTTGAGAACGGCCGAGAAATATTCATAGATCTCTTCTTTTTTATTCTCCAGTTGCTGAGTATCAGTAATCTGTGATAACTCTCTTACTGTAGATTCAGTGTAATAGTCGAGCAGGTAATCAACAGTATCAAAAACCATCGATCGAGATCCCCTGAGCGATGCATTTGCCTCCTGGGATAAAGATCTGTATCTCAGGTAGAGCATCTCATCAACCTGTTTCCAGCCTCCTCTGATAATGATCATCTGGGCAATGATCATAATTGCAAATGCTATAATACCCAGGATTAAAACTGTGTTCCTCTTTTGCATATAATAGATTTCCTTCCAAAAGTATTCAATTTTTGGAAATAGGTTATTATAATCATAAAAACATTAACCCGGCATTAACTCTGTATTAACAAAATCCTGGCACCAACGGCATTATCTTTGAACTGACAATAATTAAAAAGTGGTAGTCATGAAAAAGATTGGTTTTATATCAGCAGCTATTTTCCTTCTCATCCTTGTTATTCCATTCCAGCAGGTAAGTGCACAGGAGAAGTCAAAAGAGGAGAAAAAAAAGGAACAACAAATGCAGGAGATCATTGAGGCCCAGAAAAAAGCAATGACAGAGCAGAAGAAAGCCCAGGAGGACATGATGAAAGCTCTTCAGGAAAGGAATTATGATCTGGATGAAATCATGGAAGATTTCAGGTTAAGAATTGATACAAATGATTTCGGCAGGGTTATGAGGATTTACGGAGACAGGAGCAGGGACTGGTTTAATTATTCAGGGGAACGGGGAGATAGGCTTATTGTCACTCCTGAAATAGGCACCTGGACCCCATTCTATGCTGGTGATTCTGAAAGGACCTCCTGGGAATTTTCGAAGTCTATTAAAGAAAAGACATTTTCCAGGGATTATACTTTTGATGTTGAACCTACAGTCGGAACAGTAATAATGTCAGTTAACGGCGATTGCAAGGCAGGTGACATAAGGATAAAAATAACCATGCCCAATGGTAAAACCTATTCTGACATAATCGTTGACGAATTTGGAAGCCTGAATTGGAGAAAATCATTCAAAATATCCGATGAGGAGAACCAGGATAAGGCCGGGGCATGGAAATTTGAGATTAAATCTAACAAAGCCACCGGATACTTTAGGATCTCACTTCAGACATACTAAATATTATTCCCTCTTCAGAAATGTTTTCATTCCTTGAAAATGGGGCTGCATCAGGGGGGCAGCCCCATTTTTTATTCTGTCTGTGCTGAGGTACGGCCTCCTTTAACACTTTCTGCTCTTACTGTATATTTGGTTCCTCCCTTAACGATCCATTTAAGGTCAACACTCTGGTATCCTGCTATATTCTGAATCTCCATCCGCTGGGCATTTTTCTTCTGCTCAATAACGATATTAAGGTCGGCATCTTCAACGATCATTCCTGCGATTACTGTTCCTCCATCGAGATAAATATAATCGGGAGGATCAATTTTATAATTCAGGTTACTTGCTGAATGGGTAGGCAGCATCCTTTTATTAACCACGGTAGCTGTCACCGCCTTCAGTCCTCCATCCAGCTTTGAGACTTTCAGGTTGGTGATCTCCAGTTTCGGGGTCTGGTAAGCATTATAGATACAGAACGCGGCATTTCGATGTGCATCGGTTTCCAGCATAAACCCCGGGTGAAGTCTTCCAAAATTCTTGCTGAAACCACCTATTTCAATTTCTCCGTATACTGGATGATTTACCTTCTGCCATGGCAGGAATGAATCTTCAAAAAGGAGGAGTTTTTCAAATTCATACTCGTCGTAGTTGGTGGTATCATAAAACATCAGGTAGCTGTTCCACAACTCGTTGGAGTAGACGAAACAACCCATGGCACCATGCCACCAATCTAATTCCCCACCATATACCGTATACAAATCTTTCCATATTGTAAGGAGTTTATAGCCGGGAATCATTTTCTCACCTGTCTTCCCGATAGCGTTTATCACCTTGTCATCTTCCCAGCTGTAAGCTTCGGCTCCACCTCCCTCAACCGAAGGTCCCCTGAGTATCATTCCCCCGGAATTATGAAATGTCTGTGTTCCGGTGATATTTCTGTGGTTTACTATGAAATCGCGGACTGCCTGGTTCTCGGGCTCGGAAAAGGGATACTTATTAGCTCCATACTGGACATAATTGGGTTCCCAGTTAAATCCCCAGTCCCGGTTACCGTCATAACCTCCCGGACCATCCTCGTTGATCATGCCATCACCATCATTATCAATTCCTTCTGATCCAAGTAACTCATAATCACTCTTTTCTCCAGGTTCTACCCGTATCATTCTGCGGGGATCTTTGGGATCAATAATATATCCGCCGTCAGGTTTCTTTCTCCTCATCCGGCTTATATTTTTATCGCCGTTCATGTCATCGGCGCCATCCTCATCATAAAGGCCGTCACGATCACTGTCCCAGGGCATAAGTCCTGACCTGGGAGGCACTCCTACGGATGTAAAGTATTCACGTGCATCGGGATTGATGGTGGGTGCGATATAAAAGGTCTTATTGCCAAGCAGCTCCTTAATAAACTTATTTTCATAGTACATCTCGCACAGGTACCAGGCTGTATACATAGCCATTTCTGTACCCTGGAGCTCTATTGAATGTATATTGCCATCGATCCATAAGGCCGGTTTGAGCCCGGGATCACCCGTCTTTTTATCAGAAATAGTAAGAACATTTATATCGCGTCCCTGGTATGATTTCCCGAGAGTGCCGTGTGTCACAAGATTGGGATATGCGGCGGCCAGCTTTTTACAGAAATCTGTAACTCCGGCAACAGTATAGTATTTATTCCACGATACCTGTACCCTGGGGTTTGCAGGAGTACCGGCAGCCTTGAAAAATAACTCCTCACCCTGTGAAATTGCAGGAATCGTCAAAAGCAGAAGAGCTGATGCAATAATGACAATTGATATTATTTTTTTCATGATCGACTTTTTGAATAGTTATTATTTCAGATCCAGCGTTGTATTTATAATCCCTGTGTTTATTGCTCCGGCGGTTATTTTAACAGGACCTTTTCCCAATATTAGCCAGCTGAATTCAGCAGAACAGTCACCTTCAAGTCTTGGTATACTCTGCACCTTATTCCCGCTCAGGAATTTCTGACTCTTATTTATATCAACGCTTATCCGCATTATCCTGTTCCACATATTATTTTCACCTGCTTCGGTGCATGTTGCAAATATTCCTTTGTTATGCACCTTCACCGATACACGGAAGAGATCATCACCTATATTTTCAAACTTTTCATCAAGGAACTCCAGCTCAGGATGCATAGCTGCAATATCAATGATAAATTCATAATTTTTGGTTATCAGCTCTTCAAGTTTGTCAGCGGGAGGATTTGTCATAACAAAGGGTTTGATTCCGCCTGTCTCGGTTTTTTTACCCGGGAAGTCAGGGTGTTTTATCTCGGTCCAGGGTACAAATACATCCTCCATGTTATTGTCTTCAGCATATTTGAGAAATGCAGCCTCCCTGTGTTTGTCTTTTTCCACAGGAAACCACCAAGCCGGTGTACTGAAACTATAACGGCCATAGTGATAATATGACCAGTCCATGAAATTTCCGGGAGTTGATCTCTTGGGCGGGGCTCCTTTAACACCAGTAATTTCACGATATTTTTCAGAAACAAGCCTTACGATAATCTCATCTGACTTAAGAACGCTTGTGATCTTTCTGGACTGCCTCATTCCGCCTCTCTGACCCCTTGAGGAAGGAGTGCCCTGTCCGGGGGCAGAGGGTTGATCTTCTCCTGAAGCCTGATCCTGTGAGCCGGGTTGACGTTCCGGCTGAGCTTGCTGTCCCAGGTTATCCTGCGGACTAAAAGCAAAAGTGGCATAAATATTAAAATGGTCGAACAGGAAATCGAGTATGGCTTTTGTCTCCGGCTCGGATACCGGGTGCAGCCCTGCATTGGTCCCGAATTCCTCATAGTCAAATGTAAGGTTACGGTTGAAGTTTACACCCCCCGGTCCATCTTCATTAAATACACCGTCCTTGTCATTATCGGTCCCCTCAGAATAGACAAAATATGACCCGGTTTGGCCTTTTGACAGGTCGGCAAGCGTCATAACTCTCTTGTCTTCAGCACATTCCATGAATGAGCCGGCCGGATCAAAAACACGTATGAGAGTAATAAATCCATCATTATTAAGGTCTTCAAAGGGATCCTCATCTGATACAAAATCCCTGTCTTCATCAGTTGACCTGGCGTTTGTGTTTCTTTCATACTTCAATGCTGAGAAGAATTGTTCGGTAGCATCGGGACTGACATCAGGAAAGACATAGAAAGTGATTTTTTCAAGCAGGGCTTTTATTTCGGGTGATGCTGATTCCTTTAGCAGAGAGGCAGCAAAACCAAGAGCGAGCTCTTTCCCCAGGATATGACTTCCCTCTATACCTCCGAGGACAGCTATACCCGGCTTGTTATCTGAGTCCCCCGTGCCGATAGTCAAAACAATCACATCATGATCACCTGTACTTTTTGCAAGGGAACTGACTGAGCATAAGACGGAATATTCCTTTTTGAGAGCATCGGCCTTTTGCATCATTGTCCTGTGATCGTTGTACTGAGCCTGCGCACCGGCATACCATAAGAAAAGGAAGCCGATAGTGGTCAGCATTAATTTCTGTGCAGAGATTTTCATATCGATATTATTATTTTAATTATGTTTTTCAGGTTTGGCCGGTCTCTTTGCCGGAGGCCTTGACTGGTTATTGTTGAAAGAGGGATCCCAGTTGGCATTTTTGAAGAACTCAGTAGTACTGTTGTTAAAGTAACCAAGGACATGTTTTGGTGAGATTGTATAGATCAATTCATCATTATCTCCGTAATAAGGGTCTGAGGTAGTCATAATCTCCTCTATCCCGGTGTCATATTTATTCGAAACATCCAAATAGATATGGTATATCTTCTTAGATATGGCCAGGATGATGGTAAACATACCATAGTCTTTCCTCTGGAAAAGAAAATAGGTAACTTCAATAGGGTCATTCGGATTGACACGATCAGTGGAATGAGGAAGCTGGCTCTCAAAGATAAAGCCCTCTTCCATTATATTTTCAACAACAGCAAATTCTTTGGTGTTATGTAGGAAAAGGTAACAATCTTTAAATTCCTGCAGGATGGCTGCAAGTATCTCTCCTTTATTCTTCATCCGGACATGAGAGCTATTTCCAATTATCAGTCTCAAAAATAGCGCATATTATTTTATTTACAACACATAAACCTTTTGTTCTGTTATATGTTAAATTTGTATCCTGCACCGGAAAATTATTTATTTACACATGAAACGAATTTTTGCTTTTTCTGTTTTTATTATGCTGATCTCCTGTAATCCTGATCCTTCCGGATCAGATACAGACATAATAACAGTAAGCATAGCCCCTCTCAAATACTTCATAGAGGAGATAGCCGGTGAAGATTTTAAAGTAAACATTATTGTTCCTTCCGGGGCCAATCCTCACATTTATGAGCCATACCCCGGGCAGATAAATAACCTGCGCAGGTCAAAGGCCTATATAAGCAACGGGTTCCTGGGATTTGAAAAAACCTGGCTCAGCAGGTTTTATGAAACCAATAAAAACATGACAAAGCTGTCACTTGGTGACAATATAGATCCGATATCTTCAGGGCGCCGGCATGAAGGTGATCATGCCCAAGGAGTTGATCCTCATTACTGGGTCTCTCCGAAATGTGCTTTGGTCATAGCTTCATCTGTGAAAGATCTGCTCTGCACCTTAAACCCGGACGAAAGAAAAAGATATGAATCAAATTACGGCATTCTGTGTTCTAAGATCTCAGAAGCAGATAGTCTGGCAGAGTCCCTGTTTTCAGGAACAGCGGGGAGGTCTTTTATGATCTACCACCCGAATCTGGGATATCTTGCAAGAGATTATGGTCTTAATGAAATAGCAGTGGAGTTTGAAGGTAAGGAGCCCCCGCCCTCATGGTTCAGGGAACTTATTGACGTTGCCAGATCAGAGAATATTAAAACTATATTTGTCCAGAAAGAGTATGACAGCAGGAATGCAAATACTATTGCCCATGAAATAGGTGCCGGCATAACAGTGATTGACCCCCTTTCGGAAGATTGGCTGGCAGCAACTATCGAAATAATAACTGAACTACATAAAAGCTTTACAGAAAACATACAAAACGACGGAAATGCCCTATCTGATTGAAATGAACTCCGTATCGGTTTCCTACGAAAACGTCATTGCCCTGCAGAATGTCAGTTTCAGGGTTAATGAGAACGATTATATAGGTGTGATAGGTCCTAACGGAGGTGGCAAGACAACACTTCTTAGAGTAATATTAGGATTAATAAAACCTGACAGCGGGAAAGTAAGCTTAAACCGCAGTCTGATTAACGAGAGTGGAATAGGCTATCTCCCACAATTATCGACCGGGGATATTACTTATCCTGTATCTGTTGCCGATGTAATACTTTCCGGAATGATGATACGCAAGAAGATCATTTCAAGAATGTCATCATCCGACAGGAAAAGGGCAGCGCAGGTGATAGAAGAACTGGGGCTCACAGCTATGGCAAAGTCATCATTGAATGAATTGTCGGGAGGACAGTTACAGAAGGTTTTCCTTGGCAGGGCGATTATAGGGAATCCAAAATTATTACTGCTGGATGAACCCGGGAACTTTGTTGATTCGAATTTTGAAATTGAATTTTATGAAAAACTCAGGGATCTCAACAAACGTATGGCCATTCTCATGGTATCTCACGATATAGGGATGATATCTGCACATGTCAGGTCATTCGCATGTGTGAACAGGGGGCTTCACTATCACCCTTCATCAGAAATAACCAATGAACAGCTGGCGGCTTACGGCTGCCCGATTAAGCTTATCACACATGGAGATGTTCCTCATACGGTACTTAAAACTCATAGCTGATTGGAAGGGAGTATTTTTCAATATGAATTTATTTTGAAGGGCCTCCTGGGAGCCCTATTTGCAAGTATAACAGCAGGACTCGCAGGAACATATATTGTTTCCAGGCGGATGGTATTCCTGAGCGGCGGCATTACACATGCATCGTTTGGAGGTATCGGTATAGGATATTTTGCCGGCTTCAATCCTGTTTTGGGAGCTGCAATCTTCGGGATCATTTCTGCCCTCGGCGTGGAATATTTATCGGTCAGACATAAGATCAGGGAGGATTCGGCAATAGGAATATTGTGGGCATTCGGCATGGCGATCGGAATAATTTTCATTTACCTTACACCAGGCTATTCTCCCAACCTGATGAGCTATCTCTTCGGGAGCATTCTCACAGTGACAAATGCTGATATTATTGCACTGGGAATTATGTCTCTTATACTTATATCCTATTTTAGTATATTTTACCGTACTATTTTGTATATATCTTACGATGAGGTATTTGCGCGGACGTATTCACCTTATGTCAATACCTTTAAATACATTACTACAGCCTTGATAGCACTTACGATTGTTCTTAACATAAGGATGGCCGGTGTTATTCTTGTACTCTCGCTACTTACCATTCCACCAAATATAGCCATGATTTTCACCAGGGTTTATTCCAGGATAATCATCTATTCGATAGTGGCAGGATTTGCAGGAACAGCTGCCGGATATGTGATATCCTATTTTGCGGGGATACCGGCAGGAGCCACCATAATCTTCACACTGGTGGTGATATGGGGTTTGGCTAAGCTTGTTAAGAAAATAACCTGTGCATAGGGTTTACTGTAGTTTGTTATACAGTGAAATTGAACGATCAGATTTTTTTGAAATAACATTTAAAGTAATAAAATATGGATTATGATCTTATTGTAATTGGCAGCGGTCCCGGAGGATATGTTGCAGCCATCAGAGCATCGCAGCTGAAAATGAAGGTTGCAGTTGTAGAGAAGGAGGAACTGGGAGGCATATGCCTCAACTGGGGATGCATCCCGACCAAGGCACTGCTGAAAAGCGCCCAGGTTTTAGGATACATGAAGCATGCATCGGATTATGGTATTAATATTGAAGGAGAAGTAAAAGCCGATTTTGGTGCAATAATTGCACGGAGCCGCAGCGTTGCCGAGGGAATGAGCAAAGGAATACAGTTCCTGTTTAAAAAAAACAACATAACAAATATCAGCGGATTCGGACGCTTATCGGGATTCAACAGCATAGAGGTTAAGGATAAGACAGGAAAGATAACTAAGCTTACTGCAAGTAATATTATTCTTGCTACGGGGGCAAGATCAAAAGAACTGCCTAACCTGAAACAGGACGGAAAGAAAATAATCGGATATAGAGAAGCAATGACACTGCCAGAACAACCGGCTTCAATGCTTATTGTTGGTTCCGGAGCAATAGGGAGCGAGTTTGCAAATTTCTACCAGGCTATTGGAACAGAGGTGACACTTGTTGAGTTTCTTCCGCGGCTGGTACCCAATGAGGATGAAGAGATCTCAAAACAGCTTGAGAGATCATTTAAGAAGCTTAAAATGAAAATAATTACCGGCTCATCAGTTGAATCGGTTGATACATCAAAGAGGAAATGCGTGGTGACTATAAAGACTTCCAAAGGCATTGAGACAATCGAGACCGATATTGTTATGTCAGCTGTTGGAGTGACAACAAACCTTGAAGGCATAGGCATTGAAAATGCAGGGATTAAAACTGAAAACGGGAAAGTGGTTGTCGATGAGTTTTACCGTACTTCAGCAGAGGGTGTTTATGCCATTGGCGACATTGTCCATGGTCCTGCCCTTGCACATGTTGCATCAGCAGAGGGGATCATATGTGTTGAAAAGATTGCCGGCAGAGAAGTTGAACCGCTCGACTACAATAACATTCCATTCTGCACATATACAAGTCCCGAAATAGCATCATGTGGTCTTACCGAAGCAGTAGCCAGAGAGGCCGGCTATGAGGTTAAGGTGGGGAAATTCCCGTTTACAGCTTCAGGAAGAGCCAGTGCGGCAGGTTCAAAGGATGGCTTTATCAAACTTGTTTTTGATGCTGCTTATGGTGAATTGCTGGGAGCTCACATGATAGGAGAGAATGTTACAGAAATGATCTCAGAGATTGTTGTGGCAAGGAAACTTGAGACCACCGCTCACGAGATAATGAGAGCAGTTCATCCTCATCCTACGATGTCAGAGGCTATAATGGAGGCGGCTGCCGCGGCTTACGGTGAGGTGATACATTTATAACCGGCAACCGGTAAAAACCTTAATAATTGAATTATTTTGTACCTTTTCTAATAAAAAGCAACCTTTTTTCAGGTTTCTTCATCAATCTTATACCTGATTTGCAGGTTTGAGATATTTTTTTTTGTATTTTTATACTCTAACAGGTATAGGAAGCCTTGTCAGAGATTAAAAATATAATTAATGGTTGTCTCAAAGGCTACAGAAGGGATCAGGAGCTTCTGTACAGGAGATATGCGGCTAAATTGTATGCCGTATGTCTACAATATTCAGGCAACGATGAAGAAGCGAGAGATATTTTGCAGGAGGGATTCATCAAGATCTTTGAAAACCTTGTTCATTACAAACATGAGGGTTCATTTGAAGGCTGGATCCGAAAGATAATAGTCAATACCGCACTGGAAAAATACCGCTCCAGGCATAACCTTTACAGGGTCGACGATATTGACGATATCCCGGAACCTGATGCAGATCCCGATAATGAGGATTATTCAGGGCTTGAAGCAGGTGACCTTCTCGGAATTATCAGGGAACTGCCACCCAAATACAGAACGGTATTTAATCTCTTTGCCATTGAAGGGTATTCACATAAGGAGATAGGCAAAATGGTAAATATTTCCGAGGGTACTTCAAAATCAAACCTCTCCAGGGCAAGGATTATATTGCAGAGAAGAGTAGGGTCATATGCAGGACTCAGGAAGAAGATATCGAATGGATGACAGAGGGGCAAATATTGATCTGGTTTTCAGGAACGGACTGAAAGACTATGAGGTGCTTCCACCGAAGGAAGTATGGGATGATATCCGTCCCGTAATAAGGAAAAAACAAAGACCTTTCATCCTGATGAGAGTTGCAGCTATTTTAGTAGTCGTACTCTCACTGGGGATCCTTGCATACAGGTTAACAAATGATATTGCTACAGGTATTGAGAATCAGGTTATTGTACTTAATCCTGAATCGACGGCCCCTGCAGCAAATCTTGCCTCTGCATTTGTCCCTGTAAAAGCTTCTGTTGAGGATGACAACTCAGTAACAGATATCTCCCGCCAGATCGATCAGCCTGTTAGTCACCTTACAACAGAAAATATAAATACAACTCTTCTGGATTTTTCAGCAGTAAATGCACGAACCGAATTAACAGGTAATTCAGACATAGATAGAGGGATATATGATTTGCAGGCAATAAACTATCAACCTGCCGATTATATGAATTTTGATGAGTCACCTGCCCTTGATGCTCCTGATAACACAGTAAGGCAAGGGCCACGCAGATGGTCAATATCAGCATTGATGTCTCCTACATATCAATCACGTTTTGGCACCGGTGAAAACGAGGCAGTTTCAAGTCTGATGGCTTCAGAAGAAGTTCTTGTATCATATTCAGGAGGACTGGCACTTTCGTACAAGATCAATAAGAGACTCAGCATACAGTCAGGTGTCTATTATTCTTCAATCGGGAAGGAGCTCTCAGGTATATCTGCATACAGCGGCTTTAAAGACTATTACTATGCCAAAGGAAACCCGAATTTTGAGGTACTCACTGCCAATGGGACTGTTTACACCGAAAATAATGACATTTTTCTTACAGATCGTATGGGCAGTGACAGGGTAAAATCAGATTATAATATTGACGTCTTTGATCCCGAAAAGGCTGCACTTAGTTATATTGATAATTCACTGAGGCAGAATTTCGGCTTCCTTGAACTGCCAGTGATACTCCGCTACAAAATTATTGATAAGACTATCGATTTTAACATTATAGGAGGAATCTCCTCTAACCTGTTGGTGAATAATTCAGTATATGCCTCATCAGAAAGCGGTAAAAAGCCTGTCGGAAAGACGGAGGGGCTGAATATCCTTACATTCAGCAGCTCCCTGGGTATGGGAATGGAATATAACATCTCAAACAATCTTTCACTAAACCTCGAACCAACATTCAGGTATTTCATTAATCCGTTCAGTAATATCACCGATCGCGGAATCCATTCATATTCATTTGGTGTTTTCTCAGGTATCTCTTACAAATTCTGAATTTTCATTTCAGACTATCCTTTTTATCATTTAGAGCATCCCGGAATTACTTATAAGGTATAAAAATATTACCTTTGCATTTTATTTATAATTACGATGTCTGCTATGATGAATTTATACAGGAAGCAAATCTTCGCAGTACTTATTCTGGCTGGTGTACTGATATTAATTATATCAATCGGAGAGAGTTTTAAAGGTACTGCAGGTTCAGATGTTGAATCATTAATATCATACGACACAACATATACAAATACAACTTATAAGCTGCCTGATAATGTTACTTTTGCCGGAGAGAGAATACCGTTGGAGAATTTCGATACCAGAGAAAGTCTTGACAGGGAAATATTGACAAGTGCATATCGTCATTCTTCAACCATACTGATTATTAAAAGAGCAAACAGGTATCTTCCTGTAATAGAAAAGATACTCAGGAAAAATAACATACCTGACGATTTTAAATATCTTGTTGCAGCTGAAAGCGAATATAGCAATATGATCTCGCCTGCAGGAGCAACCGGTTTCTGGCAGATAATGAAAGCAACAGGTATTGAACAGGGTATGGAGATCAATACTGTGGTTGACGAGCGGTATGATATCGAAAAATCAACACAGTTTGCCTGTGATTATTTCAAAAAATCGTACGAAAAATTTGGTAGCTGGACCCTGACAGCGGCATCATATAACTGTGGAAGAACTGCTCTTGATGAACAGATCAGGATTCAGCAGCAGGAAAATTATTATAATCTTCTTCTTTCAGAGGAGACAGCCAGGTATATCTTCAGAGTTGTTGCATATAAGCTTGTTATCTCTGATCCGGCGAATTACGGTTTTACAATCGGCAAGGATGAACTTTACCCGGTTCTGAAGTACAAAGAGGTGAAAGTTGACACAGCGGTTACAAATTTTTCAAGTTTTGCAGAGCACTTTGGAACAAATTACAAGTTGCTGAAATTCCTGAATCCATGGCTCAGGAAACCGTACCTTACACCAAAACCAGGCAAAGAATACATAATAAAGATCCCGGCTAAAGGCATGAGAAATACTGAAAGTCCGGAACCTGAAGCTGATATTATTACAGTGGAGGGTAATAATGAGTAAAGAAATACAAGTTCTTGGAGCAAGGGTCCATAACCTGAAGAATATAGATGTTACCATTCCGCGTGATAAGCTTGTGGTTATCACCGGGCTCAGCGGAAGCGGTAAATCATCTCTTGCCTTTGATACAATTTATTCAGAGGGACAGCGGCGTTATATGGAAACCCTTTCCATTTATGCACGGCAGTTTCTTGGCGACATGGAACGTCCTGATGTTGACAAAATAACAGGCTTAAGCCCTGTAATTTCCATTGAACAGAAATCAACAAATAAGAATCCCCGTTCAACAGTTGGTACAATAACTGAAATATACGATTTCCTGAGGTTACTCTATGCAAGGGCAGCTGAAGCATATTCATGGGCTTCAGGCGAAAAAATGGTTAAATACACTGATGAACAGATAGTAGATCTTATAAAAGAAAGGTTTGCTGATAAAAAGATCTATTTTCTGGCACCGGTTGTTAAAGGGCGTAAAGGTCATTACAAGGAACTTTTCGAACAACTAAGGAGAAAAGGGTATCTTAATGTACGTATTAACAATGAAATCAGGCAGCTTCAACCGGTGATGAAGCTGGATCGGTATAAAACTCATTTTATTGAACTGGTAATTGACAGGTTCAGGGTTGGGGAGGTAACTGACAAAAGACTCCGGGATTCCGTACAGATTTCGCTTGACCAGGGTGACGGGGTGATGATGGTTCTTGACAGTGAGAGCAATGAACCAAGATATTTCAGCCGTCATCTTATGTGTCCGGTAACGGGTATTTCCTATAATGAGCCTGCTCCCCATAGTTTCTCTTTCAATTCGCCCCAGGGTGCTTGTCCCCATTGCAACGGGCTCGGGAAAATATCGAGTATAGATGAGAAAAAACTTATTCCCGACAGTAGCCTCAGTATAAGGAAAGGTGGTATAGTTCCTCTTGGGAAGTACAGAAATGTATGGATATTCTGGCAGATAGAAGCAATTGCGGAAAAGAACGGGTTTACTCTTGATACTCCAATAAAGGATATACCTGAGGAGGCGCTTAGCAAGGTGCTCTATGGTTCTGATGAGGTACTGAAACTATCCAATACACCCCTGGGAATGACATCTAACTATTTTCTGACCTTTGAGGGAGTTGTAAATTTTGTTGGCAACCTGGAGGCTGTTAACGGGAAGAAGAACGGAACACGATTGAAAGATCAGTATATTCAGTATGATGTTTGTCCTGAGTGTAATGGTACCCGGCTTAAGAAGGAAGCCCTCTTTTTCAGGATAGCAGATAAGAGTATCGGAGATCTGTCAGCTATGGATATCAGGGAGTTATCGCGGTTTTTAGCTGATGTTGAAGAGAAACTGACTGAAAGACAGAGAAAGATTGCTGCAGAGATACTCAAGGAAATAAGGTCAAGGCTCGGTTTTCTCCTTGAAGTGGGGCTCGATTATCTGTCTCTTAACAGGGGAGCAGTAACTCTTTCAGGAGGTGAAAGCCAGCGAATAAGACTTGCTACTCAAATCGGGTCACAGCTTGTTAATGTCCTTTATATTCTAGATGAACCGAGTATTGGTCTTCACCAGAGAGATAACCGACGCCTGATATATGCACTGAAACAACTCAGGGATTCAGGCAATTCAGTCATAGTGGTTGAGCATGACAGGGAAATGATACTGTCGGCCGATCATATAGTCGACATGGGGCCCGGTGCCGGACTTCACGGAGGCCTGGTGGTAGCGCAGGGGAGACCTGATGAAATAATGAGTGGCGGGACTCTTACTTCAGGGTTTCTGAATAACGAAAAGAGATTTATTATTCCGCAAAACCGCAGGACCGGTAACGGTAAATCGCTGGTGATGACCGGCGCTTCGGGACATAACCTCAATAATGTGGATATCATCCTGCCCCTTGGCACATTTATTTGTGTTACAGGTGTTTCGGGAAGCGGTAAATCTTCCCTGATAAACCAGACACTGCATCCGGCACTTGCCAGACGCTTCCATAACTCAGGTAAAACGCCTTTGCCGTTTAAAGATATTTCAGGACTGGAACACCTTGATAAAGTCATAGAGGTGAGCCAGGCACCTATTGGAAAAACACCCCGATCCAATCCTGCCACATATACAGGTGTTTTTACCGATATACGAAAGCTTTTTGAACAGACCGCTGAAGCAAAGATCCGTGGATTCAATGCCGGAAGATTTTCGTTTAATGTCAGGAGTGGAAGATGTGAGGGTTGTCAGGGAGCTGGTGTAAAAACAATCGAGATGAATTTCCTTCCCGATGTTTATGTCAATTGCACCGAATGTAATGGCAAACGTTATAACCGGGAAACCCTTGAAGTAAAGTATAAAGGACAGACTATCAGCGATGTTCTTGAAATGACAGTAAATATGGCTGTTGAATTCTATGCCAATATCCCCTCTGTATATCATAAACTAAAAACATTGAAGGATGTCGGTCTTGGGTATATCAGGCTTGGCCAGCAATCAACAACACTTTCAGGCGGAGAGGCTCAGCGGGTAAAACTTGCAACAGAGCTTGCACGCCGTGATACAGGAAAAACTCTTTATATCCTTGATGAGCCTACCACAGGACTCCATTTTGAGGATGTAAGGGTACTTCTTGACGTCCTGAACCGTCTTGTCGAAAGAGGTAATACGGTCATTGTCATTGAACATAATATTGATGTTATTAAAATGGCCGACCATATCATTGACCTCGGGAAAGAGGGTGGGAAGGAGGGAGGTAATATTGTTTTCTCCGGGTCACCTGAAGAACTGGTTGAGTGTACCGGCAGTTATACGGGATTATTCCTTAAACCGGAGTTGAAGGCATAAGAAATTAGTTATATTTGACATTCTAAAAACTATCGATAATGGGCAAAAAGGACGAACTTTCCGATCTTATAAAAGATGCTTTCGACGATAAAACCTGGAGTGAGATACATACAACAGATTCATGGAGAGTATTTAAGATAATATCTGAACTGGTTGAGGGTTTTGAAAAGCTTGCCCGTATCGGACCGTGTGTTTCTATATTTGGATCTGCCAGAACACATCATAACGATAAGTATTACCGTCTTGCCGAAGATATTGCCTACCGGCTTGTGCAGAGGGGCTACGGAATTATAACAGGAGGAGGTCCGGGAATCATGGAGGCCGCAAACAAGGGAGCTAAACGTGGTAACGGGAAATCGGTAGGTATAAATATCGATCTTCCTTTTGAACAACGCCCCAATTCATTTATTGATTCTGACAAACTTATCACCTTCGACCATTTCTTTGTGAGGAAGGTGATGTTCATGAAGTATGCCCAGGGATTCATTGTTTTGCCCGGAGGATTCGGGACTTTTGATGAACTCTTTGAGGCTATCACCCTGATCCAGACAAGGAAAATAGGAAAGTTCCCGATAATTCTTGTCGGAAAGAAATACTGGAAGGGGCTTATAGAATGGATCAAGGAAGAAATGATGGCTGAAGAGCATAATATCTATCCCGAGGACCTTGATCTTTTTACTATCGTGGACACCTCCAAAGAGGCTGTCGCCAGTATCGTGAAGTTCTACTCGAGATATCTGCTCAGTCCGAATTTCTGATTGTGATAAGAACAGAAGGATTATTTAATCTCGCTATTAGTATTTATAAACTGATTCATAAAAAGAAAATAGAAAGGTCGGTGAATTATATATATCACAACTTTCCCCTCCTTTTTAAAGGAGGGGTGTCATGCCCGAAGGGTCATGACGGGGTGGTTTAGTATATTAATAAAACACAAGCTTAGTTACTATGGTTTTGAATTCAAAATGTCCCTCAAATAGAATAGAGCTAAAGGAAATTCGTAAGAAACTGAGGAATCGATCCACTTCCGCAGAAGCGACTCTATGGAAACTCCTTAAGGACAAACAGTTAAAAGGCAAGAAGTTTAGACGACAACATAGCCTCGATAGTTATATTGCTGATTTTTATTGTTCATCTGACAAACTTATTATTGAACTTGATGGTGATCCACATGGGGATTACGTAAGGATCCAGAAAGATGAAAGCAGAGATAAGCAGCTTGAAGAGAAAGGCTATAAAGTATTAAGATTCGAAAACAGATTTGTCTTTCAGGACCCTGATTTTGTAATAAATACTATTATCAAAAACCTTAAATTCTGAGGTTTCTATCATGATATTTTAGATTAATTTTGGTTAATGTTTAAATGAACCACCTCCCTCCCGACAAGTCGGGAGTACTTCCTGCTAAGTCGTGACATGGTGGTTATGTACTATTATAAAATAGAGATATGTGGAATATTTGAAAATGAACCACCTCCCTCCCGACAAGTCGGGAGTACTCCTCCTTTAAAAAGGAGGAGAAATATATTGGATTATTATCTTTTTCTGATGCGGTCCAGTTCCCGTTCTGTATCCTTACGTTTTATTGTCTGACGCTTATCATATTCTTTCTTGCCTTTCGATATTGCAATTTCAGCCTTTGCCAGCCCCCGGTCATTAATAAACACTTTAGTAACGATAATAGTCAACCCGGTCTCTTTTACTTTTCGTTCGATCCTTTTCAGTTCACGTTTTGTCAGAAGAAGTTTTCTTTCACGCAGCGGATCATGATTATTCAGGTTACCCCACCAGTATTCAGCAATATGCATACCCCTGATAAAAAGTTCACCATCACTGAAAAAGCAATAGGAATCTGCAAGAGCAGCTTTTCCCATCCTGATAGATTTAATTTCTGTCCCGGCAAGCTTTATCCCTGCAACAAATTTCTCAAGTAACTCATAATCATGAGAAGCCTTCTTGTTCTTAATTACAATATCACCGGAACCTCTTTTCATCGATCGATGCCATAAAACAGATCAGCAAGGGGCAAAATTACGTAATTTTATGGTAACTTGCTTTTTATGTTAAACAGGTCAGGGTGATGTCACAAAAACCGAAACATGAATATGATCTTCTGGTTATTACAGGACCAACCGCATCAGGCAAGACCACGTTAGCCGTTAATCTGGCAGACCGCCTGGGGGGAGAGGTAATAAGTGCAGATTCACGCCAGGTTTACAGGGGTATGGACCTTGGTACGGGAAAGGATTATTCGGACTATACTGTTGATGGCAGGTCTGTCCCTTACCATCTTATCGACATTGTTGACCCTGGATATAAATACAACGTCTTTGAATATCAGCGGGAATTTAAAAGGGTATATAACGATATGATCAGACGTAATGTTTTCCCGGTTATGTGCGGCGGATCAGGTATGTATGTCGACAGCATTATAACGGGGTACAAAATGAAGGAGGTGCCAGCTGACAGCGGACTGAGGGCAAGACTTGAGAAGAAGACCATGGAGGAGCTTATAGGGATCTTATCTACTTTTAAGAAACTACACAATATAACCGATATCGACACAAAAAAAAGGGTTATAAGGGCTATAGAGATTGAACAAAACAACAGAAGTGGAGGCGAAAAACAGAGTCAGTTTCCCCGGCTGAAGGCTTTAATTGTTGGTATCATGTTCGACAGGGAAGAAAGACGCAGAAGAATCACGGAGCGGTTGAAAAAACGCCTCGATGAAGGAATGGTTGATGAGGTGAGGAAGTTGCTGGAAAACGGGATCAGGAAAGAGACACTTTTTTATTATGGTCTTGAATATAAGTATATTACATTATTCCTGGCAGGCAAGTACGGGTATGATGAAATGATAAATAATCTTGAGATAGCGATACACCAGTATGCAAAGAGACAAATGACCTGGTTCAGAGGAATGGAGAAGAAAGGTATAAGAATCCACTGGCTTGACGGAAAACGGCCATTGAATGAAATGGTCACAGGAGTACTTGACCTTCTGGAACAATAACCTTATCCCGGTATATTCCTGGATTTCATGTACTCACCTATTTCAAATATGTTTCCAGCCACTCAAAGAATTCCCTTTGCCATATCACAGCATTCTGGGGCTTGAGAACAAAATGTGTTTCGTCCTCAAAGAAGATCAGCTTGCTTGGAACGTTGTTCAGCTGTGCCGCCTGGAATGCCTCAAGACTCTGCGTATAGGGTATCCTGAAATCTTTGGCCCCGGTGATGATCAATATTGGAGTATCCCAGCTGCTTGCCATCAGGTGCGGTGAGAACCGGTAGCTTTTTCCCATATTCCAGTAGGGGCCCTCTATATCTTTATCCGGGAACCATAATTCCTCTGTTGATCCATACCAGCTCGTAAAATTGAACATTCCACAGTGTGCTATGAATGCTTTGAATCTTCCGGCATGGACCCCCGCAAGATAAAATACCGAAAATCCCCCATAGCTGGCACCGACAGCTGCAAGCCGTTCAGGATCAACAAAAGGTTCTTTTACCATAGCATCGGTGGCATCGAGATAATCACGGATGTTAGCACCTCCGTAGTCACCTGATATCTGTTCTTTCCATGCCTGTCCAAAACCAGCATTACCCCGCCTGTTGGGACAGATCACAATATATCCTTTTGCAGCCATCATCTGCATATTCCAGCGGTATGACCAGAACTGACCGAGTGTACTTTGCGGACCACCGTTGCAGAACAGCAGTGCCGGATATTTTTTTGCCGGGTCAAAGTCAGGAGGATAGATAATCCACATCTGCAGATCTTTATTATCTCTTGTTTTGATGTACCTCTCTTCTGTCCGGCCCATCTTTATTGATTCATATATGGACTTGTTTATTGAGGTAATCAGTTTTACCTCTCCGGTTGACAGGTCAACTTTTGCTAATTCATGTGCCTTTGACAATGATTTTATATTAGCCACCATGATACCCGATTTCAGGCTGATTGGACTTAGCTCATGGACCCCATCTGTTACCTGGTCAACACCCCTGGCAGATATGCTTGTCTTAAAAACTTGTGTGGTTCCCAGATGAGCACATGCAAAAAATATCGTTTCATTATCTGCCCAGTTAATACTTTCCACATCAAAATCCCATCCTTTTGTGACCCACCTGAGGGTTCCTTTATCAATATCATAAACGAAAAGCCTGTCAAGATCAGCCTCGTATCCTTCTCTCTCCATGCTTTGAAAGGCAATCTTTGAACCATCCGGGGAGAAAACAGGATAGCGGTCATACCCCCGGTTACTTTCGGAAATATTTACCTCCTCTCCTGAAGCAATATTATATAGTATTATGTCAGAATTTGTGCTTCTGGCATCCTCTTTTCCTCTGAGTCTCTTTGTTGTATACGCAATAAGTTTACTGTCAGGGCTCCATGATATTTCACCTTCATCAAAATAGGGAGCGAGTGGTGATTCGAACCTCTGGCCCTCCATTATATCCTTTTCACCTGAGATGCTTTTTCCGTTGAATGATGCAACAAAAATGTGACTGTACGAATAATCACTCCAGTAATTCCAGTGCCTGTACATAAGGTCATCAATTATCCTGACATTTGCTTTGGGAAGATTATATTTTTCGTTGGCAGTCTGATCGAGTTTTACTCTTCTCGTGAAATAGATATTATTTCCATCAGGCGAAATATTGAAAATCTCAAAGTCCTTAAAATCTTTAACAATTTGTTTATCAGATCCATCCGTATTCACGGTGATCAGTTCGCCATCGTTATTGATATAAGCGACAGATTTGCCTTTATTGAACCACTGAGGTGAGCTGCCTCCATCGGTTGTTAGTTGCACGGGATCGCCGCCATCTGCAGGAACCTTGAAAATGTTTATTCTCTTTACTTCTGTTTCCAGGTCTATATCAGTGACCGTATAGAGGACAGTTGATCCGTCGGGAGAAAGTGCAAATGAGCCCAGTCTTCCGAATTTTAACATTATTTCGGGAGTCATCACTCCTCCGGCTTTTTCTTCAGCAGTAAGTTCATTATTGAACTGTGGTACAACTTCGCTGGTATCTGATTTCTCCTGCTGGCATGACAGTAAGAATAGAAACAGCAGAAGAATTATCGAAACATGATATCTTTGCATTGGGAATGGTATTTTAATGATTATTGTTTCTTAAGAGCCTCAGAAACTTTAGCTTTAAGTTCATCATACAATTCGGGATTATCCCTGAGTATCTGCTTGACGGCATCGCGTCCCTGGCCTATCCGGGTTTCTCCGTAACTAAACCATGAACCGCTCTTTTTAATAATATTGAAATCAGTTCCAAGATCAATAATCTCACCGAGTTGTGAGATTCCTTCTCCATACAGGATATCAAAATCGGCCTTTTTGAATGGAGGGGCAAGCTTGTTTTTTACTATTTTCACTCTTGTCCTGTTGCCGATGACTTCATCTCCCTCTTTCAGCTGGCTTATCCTGCGGATATCTACTCTTACGGAAGCATAGAATTTAAGGGCATTTCCTCCGGTTGTGGTTTCAGGATTGCCGAACATCACTCCGATCTTTTCACGGAGCTGATTGATAAAAACACAGGAAGTATTTGTCTTGCTTATGTTAGCAGTCAGTTTTCTCAGCGCCTGTGACATCAGTCTTGCCTGAAGACCCATCCTTGAATCACCCATTTCACCTTCTATTTCAGCTTTGGGTGTGAGGGCTGCAACTGAATCAATAACTACAATATCGAGAGCTCCTGACCGGATGAGATTATCAGTGATCTCGAGTGCCTGTTCTCCGTTATCGGGCTGTGAAATCAGCAGGTTCTCGACATCAACGCCCAGTTTCCCGGCATATATGCGGTCAAATGTATGTTCGGCATCTATAATAGCTGCAATACCCCCGTTTTTCTGTGCTTCGGCTATTGCATGGATTGCCAGAGTTGTCTTTCCTGAGGCTTCAGGTCCGTAAATTTCTATTACACGTCCACGGGGAAATCCTCCGATACCGAGGGCTGCATCCAGTCCTATAGAACCGGTGGAGATAGTCTGAATATTCTCGATGGCATGGTCGCCCAATTTCATAATTGTACCTTTACCGAAATCTTTTTCGATCTTTCCAAGGGTGACCTCAAGAGCCTTTAATTTCTCCTTGTCGATCTCTTTTCTTTCTTCTTTGCTCATATTTATTGATTTTTATTGATATAGTGCGAAAATCTGTTCCGAATGTGTTGTTGTATCAACTTTTGAAATTATCTTCTCGATGATCCCCTTTTCATCAATTATAAAAGTTGTCCTGACTGTACCAAAATAACTTCTCCCGTACATCTTCTTTTCTTGCCATACACCATAGTCCTTAAGGATCTTTTTTGAGGTATCTGCTATGAGGGGGAAGGGCAGCGAGTATTTCCCGGCAAAATTCTTATGTGATTTTTCACTATCTGCACTTATGCCGATAACTGCATATCCCTTTTTTAGAAAAACATCATAATTGTCACGCAGGTTACAGGCCTCTGCAGTACAACCTGATGTATTGTCTTTGGGATAAAAGTAAAGTACTATCTTCTTCCCTGTATAATCACTCATCTTTACCTGTTTCCCATCCTGATCACTTCCTTCAAATGAAGGTGCCGGCATACCTTCTTTTAATTGTGCCATGGATTTAATAATTTTGTTATTATGGGTAAATTTACGAAGTTTGAATTGTTTTCAGAAGAAAAACAGATTTTTAGTTATTAACAATAAACTATTACAACCACACTAAAAGATCTTTATAATAGATTGAAAATTAATTACTTGTGAGATCAGATAATAAACCCGTGTTTGATTTAGGACGATATCCTGTATGTTTACTTTTAATATCGGTTTTACTCTTGCCGGTAACTGATCTCACTGCACAGGATCTGTCAGCCAGACCTACAAGGCAGTCTTCTCTCGAAGCTTTTTCAAAGGGTGATTATGAACAGGCTTACAGGGAATTCAGCGTGCTTCTTGTTACCTATCCGAAAGATCCAATGTACAAATATTATTCCGGGGTATGCCTGGTTAAGCTTAAGAGAGACCTTGAAAAGGCTGTGACACTTCTCAGGCAGGCTCAGCAAGGATCAGCTATTGTAAGAAACATCCCTTCAGATGCATTGTTCTGGCTTGGCAGAGCACAGCAGATGTCAGGAAAATTCGAGGATGCAATAGTTTCCTATAATTATTTCATAGATCTTAACGGGAAAAAAACATCCAGAGAACTGGGAATACCTGATTTTATACAGCAATGTGAAAAGAGAGAAGGTTTTTTTACAGAAGATGAACCAGGGATTGCGGCAGAGAAAAAGGTTGTGATGATTTCTGAACCGGAAGATACCCTGGCCGGTGATTATGATGAGATATTATCTGAAGCTCTTGAATATCAATATAAGGCTGATTCTTTATATAGAGTTACAGAAGAACAGAAAAAAGGACTTGAAAAGGGAAGCTATACAGAAAGGATAAGGTTGAAAGCTGAGATTACTGAAACTGAAAAGATTGCAGCCACTTTCCAGGATTTTGCTGATAAAAAATATGATGAGGCTCAGACTGCAATGAATAGTAAGCCATTCACGGCGGGATTGATAACCGAACAGCCCGTTCTGCCTGCAGCAGACTCTTTTCCTCAGAAAGAGAGGCTCTATGATTCCCTGATCATTAACTATGATAACGGCGAAAAAAAAGATAGCATCACTATCGTTAAAGATACTGCCAGAACGGAGGCAGATATAAAAGTCCATGATACCAAACCTGTTGCAGATACAGTTGCCATTCATGACATTAAAAAGGATACAATTCCGGCACTGGTACTAAAGAATGAAGTTTATTCTGTTTTTGAAATTAAACAAGGTGCTGAAGTTGAAAAAATACCTATTGATCCCGATGTTCCTGAAGGGCTCCTCTATCGTATTCAGGTAGCAGTCTTCCGGAACCCTGTGGCTCCTTCATATTTCAAGGGAATTACACCGGTTTATGGATTTAAAATGACAGGAAGGGATCTGACAATTTACTATGCCGGTATGTTCAGGAGATTGTCAGATGCAAATAAAGCCCTGGGGACGGTGAGGAAGAAGGGTTTCAGAGATGCATTTGTCTCAGCATTTTTTAACGGAAAGGCTGTATCGTCGGAAAGAGCTGCCGCTCTCGAAAATAAATGGGGGAAAATCCCGCTTCCCGGGGTAAGCGCTGATGAGCAGGTCCCTGCAGATACTGTTCCACCTACACTTACATTCAGGATTGAAATTGCAAGATCGCAGAAACCTGTTAAGGATGATGACCTTGAGACTTATAAGAAACTTTCAGGTACCAGGGGACTGGATATTGTAACCCTTCCCGATGGTAATATCGTTTACCTTATCGGGTCCTTCATCACCTGGGAAAGTGCTGAAGAATATGCTGACCTGTTAGTAAGGAATGGTTACAGTGATGCAAAGGTTGGAGCCTGGCTCGGGAAAAGAGAAATACCTGTCGAAACGGCCAGGGAGTTGTTCGAAATGCTGGAATGATCTTTACTTAATATAGAACTCAATCATTTCCTTTATTGCCTCACGGCATACAGAACAGTATCCCTTTGACGAATTGCTTTTCATCCTTCATTCTATTTCAGGACAGGAAATACCTTATCTGAAAAATAGTCATCAAAATTGATCTGAGCAATCAACGGTGCTGATAAAAATGTGAAGAGCAGAATAGAGAATGTTCTCATTAAATGAATAATAATAAGTAACAATAGAGTAAAACTAATAAATAACAACGAAGCAGATCAATAAAATATATATTTTTGTGACAACATATTTTGAGAAGAAATGACTTTTATTAATGATCCTGCAATATGGTTGAAGGATTTCCTTACCGGGCTGAGTGTTATTGTATCAGTCATGAATGAGTTTGGACTGAGGATGTTCCAGCTTTCGTCAGAAAATGATTATTAACAAAAAACTGATTATGGCAGACCTTAATACACGAATAAGTGATTTCCTGTGGAAGCAACCTGATGAAAAACATATCATGGCCAAACCCGACAACTTCTGGGCTTCATTGCGAGATACGGGAACAGAACTCTGGCTTGATACCGGCGATATAGAAGAGGCCGAAGCCAACTGGACAGCCGAGATGAGTGCCCTGACAACCAATAATACCCTGCTTAACAATGAGATACAAAAGGGAATATATGATGTCTTTATCTCCGAGGCTAAAAGCCTGGTCAGAGAGCTTCCGCTGGAAGAAAAGATTAAGGAGATAGCATTCATACTGAATGCACGGCATGGTCTCAGACTGGCTTCAAAATTCGGAGGGATGGTAAGCGTGGAACTTCATACCGATACGGCTCACGATATAATGGCAATTGAATATTACGGTAAGAGACTCCATGAAATCAGTCCCGAACATTTTATAATAAAGGTCCCATATACGGCCGCTGGATTGATAGGAGCAAGACGGCTCAGGGACGCAGGTGTAAGAATAAATTTTACACTCGGGTTCAGTGCCAGGCAGAATGTTATTGTTACGAGGGTTGCACGTCCTGATTATCTGAATGTTTTTCTGGGAAGAATAGGAGCCTTTATTACCAACAACAAACTAGGTGATGGTTCAGGAGCCGGTGAGATGGCAGTTATTTCATCGCAGAACTGGGTAACCGGACTTTCAGCTAAAAACGAATGGCAGACGAAGCTTATTGCCGCCAGCATAAGAGATCACAAACAGCTTGAACTGCTGGCTGGAGCTGATGTTTTTACCATACCGCCAAAAGTGGCATCAGCCGGACGTAAATCAATCAAGGACAAGTTTACTTCAAGAATGCACATGAACTACAAAACAGGAATTTCAGCCTCAGGTAAAATGGCTCATCTGGAAAAATTCTGGATCGTGGATGACAAAGTACTGAATCTTGCTGAAAGACTTGCTGCAAAAGTACCTGCAACGGAACCGGAACTGATTGACATTGCTCATGAAGAGGGTTGCGGAGATATGTTCCCGCTGCTGACAAGGGAGGAAAAATCACTGCTGGCTTCTGATGGCAAGATACCTGTATACTCAAGATGGGAGAACAAGATAAAGGAGGGCAAAATTGCACCCGACACACTTCTTACCCTGGCAGGCCTGGCATCTTTTACCTCCGACCAGAAAGCACTTGATGAAAGAATATTGAGTATTATTTCCTGATCCGGACATCTCTCTGCCTTAACACTTCATAAAGCAGAATGCCTGCAGCTATTGACACATTAAGTGACCCTATTGTTCCGCTCATGGGAATTTTCACCCTGTGATCAGAAAGGGCTCTCAGCTCAAGGCTGATACCTTTATCTTCAGATCCAAGTATCAGTGCTACAGGGCCAGTAAGGTCAATTTCAGGGGCACTATCTGCTGATCTCTCTTCAGCACATATTATCTTCAGCCCTGAGTCCTTGAGAAATCTTGTTGATTTTACAACAGACCTTTCCCTGCATACCGGGAAAATATGCAATGCCCCGGCGGAGGCCTTCACAGCATCGGCAGAGATCCTGGCCGATCCCTTTTCAGGTATAACAATTGCATGTGCTCCCAGACAATGGGCAGTTCGTACTATAGATCCGAAATTTCTTACATCTGAAACACTGTCAAGAACAAGGATCAGAGGATCTTCTCCTTTTTCAAAGATCAACGGGAGAAGGTTGTCAATATGCTGGTATTCAATTATTGACAGCCATGCAAGAACACCCTGGTGGTTTTTCCTTGTCACCAGCTCAATTCTCTCAAGAGGCACTATCTGAAAGGCAATATTATACTTCTTTACCTCAACCATAAGTTCGTGATAAAGAGCACCGTGAAGCCCCTGCTTTATCAGAAGGCGGTCAATCTGTTTACCTGCCCTGATTGCTTCGATAACAGGTCTTAGGCCAAAAATGCAATCTGATTCTTTCATGGGGATCTTAAAATTCCTCGGGATTATCAAGCCTGAAAACAATACCTTCTCTCCAGCTTGCAACAGCCTGTTCCCATAAGGTTACAAGCGTTTCACTCCGGCTGAGATAATATTCGTTTTCAGTAAAGATGTTTTTCCTTTTCCTGAAAGTAAAAAACAGATATTCGTCCTTTACCCTGTACCTGTTTCCCCATGATGATTTGATAACCGGTTTATGGTAACCCCAGCTCTCACCATCGTTGGATTTATATACTTTATCAGGAGGCCCGTAGATTATATAGATCATCCCCCTGTCGGTTCGCCAGCCTTCAGTATAAGAGGTAAAGTAATAGTTTGCGTAATAAACACGGGTATAATAGATACGTATAAGTTCGCGGGCCTTTTCTATATTACCTCCACATTTGATCCAGAATTCATCAAGAGCCAGTTTAGGTCTGGGAGCATCATGTATGGTATTCTGCTCAGCCTCACTGGCAAGATATACCAGGGGCTCAATCATCACCTCCGGTGTGGACATTGATGGGAATATTTCACCCAGATTAAAAAAGGTGAATCCCTCTTTAATATCCCTTCCTGCAGTGAACATATATATACCTTTCCTTGGAAGCATAATGGGAACAGTATCAGAGTAAGAAAGTGCAACGATGGTGTCAGGTCCGTAATCAATTGTTTTTTCAGGAAGAAGCAGTGACGGAGGATAGGGAATCTCCATGTAAGGTTTATAATAGGAAATATATAAGGAATCAATATGACCCTTGAGATAAGTGAGTTTAATATATTCATCAACTTTAAGAATAGGATTGAATATATCGTTTTTTTCGAAGTACCCCTGTACCCTGAAATTGTACCTGCTATAATCCGACAGTGTGTTGAATGTTATGAATCCCTGGACTACCTTCATTCTAATCCTGTCAAGGATCTTCACTTCAACAAGGTATTCTCTGCCAGGTTGAACTCTGAGAGGAATCTGATATATATGTTCCGGCTGTTTGTCTTCCTTGTATATTGTCAGATTCAGGGCCAGGGTATCTGCTAGAATCCTGCCCTGCTCAGTAGTGAAAAGCTTTGCTGTGACAAGAAGTGATGAAAGTGGTACTCCCTGAGAATTTGCCTCCGAGAAATAGAGTTCGCTGGTATAGAATTTAATCGACAGTATAGATTCATTGTCAGACTCATTTCTGACGTTGTACAATGGATTTAATGAGTTTTTGGTCGGGTTATACAGGTATGAAAGATCCTTTGAATCAACAGGAACCCGGGTCGCCCTGCAGGAAATGAAAAGAGCCGGGAAGACTATTAATGCAACCGTAAGCCGGATAATCCCTGTGATATATGTTTTGTTCAGATTCATTGCTGAGGGAATTTTTTAATGCCTTCTTCTTTCCATTCTATTCTAACCCTGCATAACTCCTTATTATCGTTTGTACGGAAAATGGAATGGTTAAAAAAAGTAGTTCTCTCTTCTTCCTTTGATGTTCTTATGAATATTTCTTCATCGAACACTGATTCTGCAAGATAATTTATTTCTACGGAACATGGGAAATGAGTTAATGTGAAATCGAGATCGTAGGCGTCGCATACCCATTTAAGATAGTTGACATTGTTTGTATGCAGATTTATATCAAGGTCACTTACTCTGACTTTTGATATTGGAGAAACTTGTCCGTCAGGGGAGGCATCTGTAAGTTTTTTCGCCTGCCTGGCAATAAATTTAATTACCTGGTTATCAGGATTATATCGCTCAAGCAGATTACCGGGTCTTTGTATTTTTTTTGTTGTATGGTCTATGATCAGCCATGATGATGAAGCTGAGGCAATCTCTCTTCCGTCGGGATATTTAATTTCATAATTTCGTAAGGCGAAAAGCTTATCGGTGCCGCATGGCCAGGTTTTTACAACAATTTTGTTGTTCCAGAATGGCAGGTCATGAATCACGGCAAACATCCTTGAAAGAATCCAGAAATGGTTTCTCTTCAGCAGGTCGTCTCTCCCGAATCCCAGTTTTACTGCATGTTCCGAAGCAATATCCTGCATATAATTGAACAGTGACCAGAGGTTGACTCTACCTTCCGGACCTGTCTCAAAAACATGTACACGGTATATTTTTACCATTTGCCGGGTTTCCATTTTCAGCCGTTGTTTTTTAAGAAAACTTCTATATCATGAGTATATTGTTCCCACCTGTTCATTTCCTGATTATGATGTTCATTGAGCTCCTGGTACTTTATGTAAAGTTTATCCATCTCTTCAGCCGGACTGCTGCTCTGGCTCAGAATTTTGTCAAGTGCAGATATTTCTGATTCCAGCCTTTCGATCTTTGTTTCAGATTCTTCAAGCCTTTTTCTTAGCTTCCTCAGGGAACGTTCATATTCCTTCTTTTCGAGATATTTCTGCTTATTTGATGAAGCCTCCCTTTTTATCGGTTCTCTTTTCCCGGTATCTTTCCTTTCAATTTCCCTCAGGCTCTCTATTTTTTTCTTTCTCAGGAAATCATATATACCGCCGATATTTTCCCTGATCTTATTATTTCTGAATTCGAATACTTTTTCTGCTATCCCGTTCAGGAAATCCCTGTCATGTGACACAACAATTAATGTGCCATCATAGTTTATCAGCGCCTGCTTCAGAATATCCTTTGACCGCATGTCGAGATGATTTGTCGGTTCATCCAGCACAAGCAGGTTATGTGGTTCAAGGAGAAGTCTGACAAGGGCAAGTCTGGAGCGTTCACCTCCTGAAAGCACTTTCACCTTTTTGTCAATATCATCACCCCTGAAAAGAAAGGCACCCAGCATGTCACGCATTTTGGTTCTTATCTCTCCTTTTGCTGTATCATCGATAGTTTTATATACCGTTTTTGTTTCATCGAGCAGTTCATCCTGGTTTTGTGCGAAATAACCAATCCTTACATTGTGGCCTTTTTTCAGGAATCCTTCATGATCAAGTTCTCCGATTATGATCCTTGAGAATGTAGTTTTACCCTCACCATTCCTGCCCACGAAAGCAACTTTTTCACCCCGGTGTATTTTAAAATCGATTTTTTTCAGCACATGATTCTGACCAAAGCTTTTTGAAAGTCCTTCGGCTTCAACGACAGTAGTACCTGAACGGGGCGAGAGAGGGAACCTCAGGTTAATAGCGCTGTTATCCTCCTCGTCAACTTCAATTCTCTCCACTTTATTCAGTTGTTTGATCTTTGACTGTACCTGTACAGCTTTAGTGGCTTTGTAGCGGAACCTTTCAATGAACTTTTCGGTATCAACAATCATCTTCTGCTGGTTCCTGAAAGCAGCTATCTGCTGCTTCCGCCTCTCTTCCCTCAATTCAATATATTTCGACCATGGTACCCTGTAATCATAGATATTGCCCAGTGATATTTCAATAGTACGGGTTGTCACATTATCAAGGAATGCCCTGTCGTGCGAGACAAGTACCACTGCCCCCTGGTAATTTTCCAGGAAACTCTCGAGCCATTGAATTGATTCAATATCAAGGTGATTTGTTGGTTCGTCGAGAAGAAAAAGAGATGGTTTTTTTAGAAGGACTTTGGCAAGTTCGATCCGCATTCGCCAGCCGCCGCTGAGTTCCCGTGTCGGCCGGCTAAAGTCTCTTTTCTCAAATCCCAGCCCTGCAAGAGTTTCTTCTGCTTCGGCCAGATAGCTGTTACCGCCGAGTATCCTGAACCTCTCCTCTATAACTGTCAGGTGGTCGCAAAGTTTAAGATATTCTGCTGAATGGTAGTCATTTCTTGCAGTAATCTCACGGCTGCAGCGCTCTATCTCTCCTAAAAGACCGGTAATCTCGGCAAATGCGGTAATGACTTCATTCAATACTGTTGTGGAATCATTAACCTTCATTTGCTGAGGAAGATATCCTATAGTCACATCTTTCGATTTATCAATGATTCCCGATGTCGGGCTCTGTAAACCGGCTATAACATTTAGAAGTGTCGATTTTCCTGAACCGTTTTTCCCTGCAAGCCCTATTCGGTCCTGATCATTGATGAGGAACGAGATATCGGTCAGCAGGTCAAAGCTGCCAAATGATACTGAAAGATTCTGAACCGAAACCATTCTGAATAAAACTGACGCAAATATAGAAAAAGTATATCAGCCATAGAAGCAGGGCATTTCTCAATATCAATTATCTTTACACTTCAAAATATATAAAACTTCATATAACACGAAGGATGTTGTTTAAGCTGCCTCTTCTTGAAAAAATCATGATAACCGATATTGGTGCCGAGGGTAACGCACTCGCCAGGGTCGATAACCAGGTTGTCTTTGTGCCAATGCTCATACCGGGCGATATTGTCGACATAAAGGTTACAAAGAAAAGAAAGAATTATATGGAGGGGAGAGCTGTCAGGTTCCATGAATATTCGGCCGACAGGGTTACTCCGGTATGCCGACATTTTGGTGTATGTGGAGGCTGCAAATGGCAGCACCTGCCATATGATCTTCAACTTCACTATAAGCAGAAGCAGGCTGGCGACAATCTTTCCCGGATCGGGAAAGTCACTCTGCCGGCAGTTGATCCTATATGCGGATCACAGGAGGTTTTAAGATACAGGAACAAGCTGGAGTTCTCATTTTCCAGCAAGCGATGGCTAACAATGGAAGAGATGAATTCCGACCACGATTTTGAAAAGGAGGATGCACTGGGATTTCATATTCCCGGTGTATATGATAAGGTTCTCGATATCAGGGAGTGTCATCTTCAGCCCGAACCATCCAATGCCATACGCGATTCAGTAAGAAGGTATGCCCATAAAAATTGTCTGCGCTTTTTTAATCCTCGTCAGCAGACAGGTTTCCTGAGGAACCTTGTGATCCGTAATTCAATTGACGGGAAATTTATGATCATTGTCGTTTTCTTTCATGATGAACCTGAGAGAAGAGACAGGCTTCTTGATCATCTGGCTTCGGAATTTACATGTATTACATCCATGTTTTATGTTATCAATTCAAAACGGAATGATTCTCTTTCTGATCAGACACCTGTATTATATAAGGGGCAGGACCATCTTGTCGAGGTGATGGATGGATTAAAATTCAGGATAGGTCCCAAATCGTTTTTCCAGACCAATACATTACAGGCTCTCAGGTTATACCATATTGCGTCAGAAATGGCAGGCCTGACCGGGAAAGAGATTGTTTACGATCTTTATACAGGAACAGGCACAATAGCAAATTTTTTAGCGTCAAAGGCACTTAAAGTGGTTGGTATTGAGTATATTAAAGAAGCTGTAAAAGATGCCGCATTAAATTCCTCTGTGAATAATATAAGGAATACGGAATTTATTGCAGGAGATATTAAGCAAATATTGTCGGATGGTATTATGGTAAAAAGCGGACGTCCTGATGTTGTCATAACCGATCCGCCCCGAGCCGGGATGCATGAGGATGTGGTTAATAAAATCCGTGAAGCAGCACCGCAGAGGATAGTATATATAAGCTGCAATCCATCAACCCAGGCTCGTGATATAGCATTGCTCTCATCAGAATACAATGTCACAAAAGTACAACCTGTGGATATGTTTCCCCAGACACATCATGTTGAAAATGTGGTTCTCCTTGAAAAGAGGGTACAGTAAAGGTGCCTATCCGGTTGTAATGAAATACAAATTAATGTATCTTTAGCTTTTACCAGTCAGTTTAAGGTGAGTGATGACAGTAAAGGATCAGCATAATCCTGATATTATTGCCCTGATTCAAAGCCAGGGAATTGATGATCATATGGCCAGCCTCAGGTATGCCGGGATTATTCAGAAAGCCCTGATGCCTGATCCCGGATTCCTGAAGGGTCTCGTGAAAGATCATTTTGTCCTTTTTCTTCCGCGTGATATAGTGAGCGGCGATTTTTACTATGCATTCAGCAACAAGCAGTACCTGTGTATTGCAGCAGGTGATTGCACAGGACATGGAGTTCCGGGAGCACTGCTCAGTATACTGGGGATAAGTTTCCTTAATGAGATAATGCAGTCAAAGTATGATCCTAAAGCAAACAGGGTGATGAACTTTATGAGGGAGAAAGTGATGAAGGCTCTTCATCAGACAGATAAAGGATCAGTTGCAAAAGACAGTATAGATCTCGGATTATGTATCATTAACACTTATACCGGGAAACTCCAGTATTCGGGAGCAAACAGGCCGCTGATAAGAATGAGGCAAGGAGAGCTCACCGAGTTTAAAGCCGATAAAATGACTATCGGTCTTGCCCCGCTGGTTGAACACCCATTTACAAATCAGGTGGTAGATACACAGCCCGGAGACAGCTTTTATCTTTTCTCTGACGGATTTGCTGACCAGTTTGGCGAACTGACAGATAAAAAATTCAAACATAAACACCTGAAAAGAGTGATAACATCAATGAACGGCATTCCGATGGCAAAACAGAAGAAGATCCTCGAAAATACCTTTAATGACTGGAAAGGAGACATACAGCAGATAGATGATGTTCTTGTTCTTGGTTTTCAGATATAATTTTTATAGTTATGGTAAAGCTTACAGCTTTCAGGGTCAGAAACTTCCGTTCAATTGTTGACACCGGGTGGCAATCGCTTTCACCCGATAATATAACTTGTCTCATCGGCCAGAACGAATCGGGAAAAACATCTGTCCTGGAGGCCCTGAAGGTATTTTATTCCGGAGTTATTTCAGAAGATGTTCTTCGCAGTGACCTTACCCTGCCGGAGGTAAGCTGCCGGTTCAGCATTCCTGAGGGATGGCTTCTGAAGATTACTGATAACCCGGGAACTGAATTAAAAGAGCTTCTTTCAGGACTTAATCATATTGAGCTTACAAGGGTATGGATCGCCGACCTCTCGTCGGTAATCGTAGTAAGCGGTGAGATAAGCCAGTATCTTGATTCCCTTGAAGATGCCTGGCGTTTATATCTTGGTGATGTTACTGTCAAGCTTGAACAGGAGATCAGTATTATAACAGAAAATGAGAAAGAGCTTGCTAATCTGAATAAACAGGAATCTGAAACAAGGGCCAGGGTGCAATCCGGTGAAATGAAGTTAAAGAGGTTCCGGTTGTTTGGTAAAAAATCTCAATCACCTGATTCCGTTGAGAGCAAACAAATCTCCGATCTGAAAGAACAGCTTAAGGAACTTAAGGAAAAGCGTGAGGCTCTGTCTGCTGAGCTGCTTGCAAAACAACCGGTTAAAAGAGCCGGTGAGAAATGGCAGAAATTAATGGAAAAATTTGTTTCTCTCGATAATCATCTGGCAGAACTTGAGGTCAGGCTTGAGGAGAGACACCAGAAAATGACACTGCTGATGCGCCCGGCTGAAGATGAGGATGACCAGGAATGGAAGGCCGTTCTCAGTGATTATAAGAAAACCCGTAGCGAGAGAGATCAGAAGAAATCTGAACTCGACAAACACATAGCAATGTCGGGTTATATAATAGAACAAAGTTCCGAGGAAGAAGCGGAAAAGAAAGTGAATGAGGTAATTCAATCATATAAATCGCAATATAACAGCGAGATACTCGGCAGGAAATACTTCGAATACTGCCCTATTTTTGAGCTGTTTGAGGACTTCGGCAGCCTTTTGCCCAACCGGATAGACATGGATGATATTGTCACCAGTAACGACCAGGTGGAAGGCTACAAAGCAGCCCGTAATTTCCTTTCAATTGCACAGCTCGACTATTCATTTTTCCAGCAGCCTTCAAGCCGCATCCTGAAGCAGAAGATTGAGAATCTCAATCACATGCTTACACATAATTTCCAGGATTTCTGGCAGCAGTCTATAGGACGCAACAATAAGATAAACATTCAGTTTGAACTGGATCATTACAGTGCATCCTATGGTGAAAAAGCAGGGAAACCCTATCTCGAATTCTGGATAAAGGATGAGGGAGAGAGACTTTATCCCAAGCAGAGAAGCAGAGGAGTCCGGTGGTTTTTGTCTTTCTATATGGAACTGAAGGCAGCAGCAAACATAAATAAAAAGATGATCCTGCTTGTAGATGAACCGGGAGTAAGTCTTCATGCCAGAGCACAGGAGGATGTACTTAAGGTGTTTGAAGACATAAAGGATAAGATTCAGGTGATCTATACCACCCATTCCCCCCATCTTGTAGAGATAAACAAGCTTCACCGTGTTCTGGCGGTTCAGAGAGATGATCTCGACAACCTGAGAAGCGCAACACGGATACTTGATCCTTTAAAACTTTCTGCCGCCTCTCCTGATACCCTCTCTCCACTTCAGAGTATACTGGGTAATCCGGCTGCCAATGAGGGTTTTTCATCAAAAAAAATCAACCTGATCGTAAATGATACCGGTTCGTTTTACATTTTAAATGCAATTTTTATCCTGACCGGCTTCAAGGGAAAGATCAGTGTTATTCCTTCCACCAATGTCTCTTCAATCCCCTTGTTATGTAATATTCTCATGGGATGGGGACTCGATTTTGCAGTACTTCTTTTTGAAAATGAGGAAGAGAATAAGATGCATGACCTTCTAAAGGAGACAGTCTTTAAAACTGACAGCAGTGGAAGGAACATGATAATCAGTTTGCCCGGATTATTCTATAATGCTGAGGATCTCCTGTCCACACTCGATTTCAAGAACCATATTTTAAAAAGCCGGGAAGGCATAACGGTTGCTAACTCGGATTTTATAACAGAGAAGGAGATGCCCCGCAATTTCCTGTTCTCGAAATTCCTTGCAGATGTTAAATCAGGGGTGATCGGGATATCGGATTTTGATGAGGAGACGCTGGAGAATTTCAGGCAGGTAATTGATATTGTCAAGGAATTGAAATAATCAGGAATTTATTTTGCACATAACGCACGATTTTCTAATTTTGTCGCGCTTATAAAAGAATCCCTCCTTCTCCCGCTTTGCGGGATACGGAGGAATCCTCCTCCACTGAAGCTACGGAGGACAGAGGGAGAGATGGGTGATCCTCCTTCTCCGCCAGCCGGCGGATACGGAGGACACAGGTGGTTGAAAATTTATTGGAGAGATGGGTGAGTGGCTTAAACCAGTAGTTTGCTAAACTGCCGTATGGGTAACTGTACCGGGGGTTCGAATCCCCCTCTCTCCGCAAAGCCAAATTACTCCCGCGGGAAACCGCGGGATTTTTGTTTTCAGAATGGCCGTACAAAACTCTTTTTATTAAGGCCGGGCTGAAAACAAAAATACAAGGCGAGTGAAACGAGCCGGGAGTAATTTGGAGTTGCAGGAACTCTCCTCAGGGATCATCCAACAGAGATCACACTTGAACGAAGTGAAAGTGTAATCCCTGACGACGGCGAGTTATTATTTATGGCGAGCAATCCCCGGTTTCTCATGTACCCCCTCCGCTCACCACACACGAGGTACTAAGCGGTACCTTACTTTCTTTGCATAATCGGCATAACCCGGCAATTCTTGCTGTAAGGTATTGTCTTCCATATAAGTACGGATAACAAGTATTATTATGAGAAGAATAGCCGGTATAAATGTCCATTCTGAATCAAGCAGCAGAGGTATAACGGGATAAGTTATTAACGATCCGGCATAACCGGGATGACGGACCCAACGGTAAGGCCCTCCGGATACGACCTTGTGGTTGCGATCGGTCTGAATACGGACCATACCCGAGAAGAACCTGTTTTCAATAAGGGCATAGGATGCCAGAGTATATCCTGCCAGGATGATAATGAGTGATATTATTTTCAAAGGGAGGCTGAATCCGGGTGACCAGTGGAACAATTCATCCAGTCCGGCTACAAGGGGTATTATCCCGCCTCCAAGCCCAACCAGAGGAGCCAGGATCCTGTCAAAATCCTTTGCATTTTCATGCTGCATAAACCGTGCCCGCTCACGAAGAATATCGGGATTACGCCTTGCTGCCAGGAAACGGCTTATTGCAAAGCTTGTTATGCTGATACCCGCATAAACCCATGCCTCCCACCAGTTCCACCGCCAGGAGATCAGCAATGGAAGAAACGGAATTACAACAATGAAAAACAGCATCAGCACAATAGCACTCAGCGGTATGCTCTTTTTATTATCATTTATACCAGTCTCCATTTTTCACAGATAAATATTACTTAACAATTTTATATCTGTTTCAAAAATAAGATTTTAAGTGTATTAAACACACTATTTCTTTATTATTCTTTTAGTAGTAAAATAATCAGGACCGAGCAACCCGCATTCACCGAGGATCCAGTACCGAGGACCCAGTACCGAGGACCCAGCATCAAGAATATTTAATCCCTCATACTCCGCCGGTTCAAACCACCAAAAGGGCCATTGGTCAAAATATGAACCTATTATGACGAAAAAATAAAAAAAAATAGTACCTTTCAAAGTTGTAGGTAAATGTTATAGTAAGATACTTTAAAAGAATATTTAAGAAACAGGGATACTAAAAGGTAAAAAAAATGAAAAGGCATCATCTTCATAAGACTCTTTTAATACTGGCTGGACTGCTTCTGTTGCAGGTTTACCCGGTATGGTCCCAGCAAAATTATCTCTCATATAGTCCTTCAGATAAAACGGTTTCCTTCTTTGATAATTTTGACGATAATTCAAAGCAGTGGATAACCGATAATCTCTGGATCAGCGGAAAGATTACTGGCGGACATTATGACATCACATGCAAAGACTACCAGATGTCGACAGGACTCTCCTGCAAGAGTGTGGTTCTTGAGCCGGGACGTGATTATGAGATTGAGGCGGCAATTAAAGTATTGAAGGGTACAGGGGCCCTTGTATTCGGGATGACTGATAAATATGACCATTACAGGGTTGAGATATCCGATAACAATACCCTGGAAATCCTGATGGATACTCCTTCAAAAAAGAAAAAAGTAGAAAAGCTATTTACCGCTTCCGACAACTATCAGATCAGTAAAAATACTTATAATAAGCTGACAATAAGGTCTATAGGTGGAGTTGTCTATGTATTTGCAAACGAAATTCTGGCAGGGCAGTTTATCGGTATAAAACCTGAAGGAAACAAGGTTGGTTTCAATGTGGGAACAAATTCAGAAATATCTGTTGATTATCTGAATGCAGCCTGTCTTAAGAGCCAGGCTGCACCACTGATGGCTGAGAGAAGCAATGTTCAGCAGGCAGCAGAAGTTCCGGCTGTCAAAACTGAAACAGCTCCTGCCAAAACTCAGACTACTACCGCTAGTAAGGTTACCAGCCCGCAGATTACCTGGGTCAGTCCATCAAGGCCCAATACAACCCTTGAATCATTCAATGCAAGAGTCAGGGCCTCGGTGAAATCTTCTACAGGACTTAAATCGGTGCTCCTCTATCTGAACGGTGTATCAAAAGGTGAAGCCGAAATAGTACCGTCAACAGATGATAGTGAAACATTTACTATAGAAAAGAATGTGACCTTCGGTCCTGGTGAAAACAATGTCTATCTTGTTGCAACAAACAATGAAGGAGCAACAAAATCGGAGCTGCGGTATTTCTCAAACCCTTCAGCTGTTGTACCCGGTGTTGAATGGTCAAATCCTTCCACTGCCAATACGGTGGTGAGCACGGAAGCCCTTAACATAGGAGCTTGCATTAAATCTCCCACAGAGCTGAGGTCAGTAAGGATACTGGTGAACGGGAGCATACAATCTGAAGACAATGTGTTCCAGGCATCTACGGCAGGTGATTGCAATTATAACTGGCAGAGTTCGGTAATATTGAAAGAGGGTGATAACAGTATATTTATTATAGCAACAAATATTGCAGGCAGTACAACATCAGATAAACGTGTTATCAAGCTTGAACCTGCACTTACCGAGAAACGTATTGCACTGGTCTTTGGTAATTCGGAATATACTAATGGTACTCCTCTCAAGAATCCCGCTAATGATGCTAACCTGATGGAAGGAACGCTCAAGGAACTGGGATTTGAAGTCATAAAGAGGCTCAATGCCAACAAGGATCAGATGATGACGGCAATCCGGGAGTTTAATGAGAAACTGCCTGATTACAACGTTGCTTTATTTTATTATGCAGGGCACGGTAACCAGGTGGACGGCAAGAACTACCTTGTACCAACGGATGCACTCCTTGAAAAACCTGGCGATTGCAGGTTTGAAGCTATCGCTGTTGATTTTATAGTTGAGGAATTCGAGAGGTACCAGGACAATACAAATATTGTGATCCTTGATGCCTGCCGTAATAATCCTTATACTGCCTGGGCAAGAGGAGGAGATGCAGGTTTCAGAGCTATGTCATTCTCAAGCGGGACAATAATTGCCTTTGCTACTTCTGAAGGTGCAACTGCAGCTGACGGCAGAGGAGCAAACGGCCTCTTTACCGAAGAACTGGTTAAGCAAATGTCGGTGCCACAATCTATTTTGAGTGTCTTTATGAATACACGGGCACAGGTAAGGAAGCTGAGTAACGGTGCGCAGGTGCCTACGGAGTGGAACAAGCTTAACGGTGATTTCTCTTTTAAGAAATAATATTTATAATATAGATACTGATAACCCTTTTGAGGCAAATACATAATGATTTATTGTGCGGTACGGAATGCAGGAATATGAATTCGTCTCAGTTTTCTTATTCTTAGTTTAACATTAAAGTCATAATGTTATGAAAAGATTTTTTCACCGGATGTTCCTGCCCGGAGTATTATTTTTTTTATCATCTCATATTCTTATTTGCCAGACATTTACCGAACAAACAGGAATTTTATTAACGGGCGTCTCTGCCAGTTCTGTTGCATGGGGTGATTATGATAATGACGGAGACCTGGATATTCTACTGACAGGAGGTCCCTCAGGACCTGCAATATCAAAGATTTACAGGAACGATGGTACCAATACCTTTACCGAACAAACAGCCATTTCACTGACTGGTGTGAAAAACGGCTCCTCAGCCTGGTGTGATTTCGACAACGACGGCGACCTGGATATTTTATTAACAGGAGAAGCTGCTACAGGGAAGGTTTCTGAAATATACCGCAATAATGGTAATAACAGCTTTACAGTTCAATCGAGTATTATTCTGACAGGAGTTTATTACAGCTCAGTGGACTGGGGCGACTATGATAATGACGGCAACCCTGATATATTATTAACAGGTTATACAGGTGATTCGGAACGTATTTCCAAGATATACCGTAATAATGGTGATATTACTTTTACCGAACAGATAACTATTTCATTGCCTGGAGTGTATGACGGCTCTGCAGACTGGGGTGATTACGACAACGACGGAGACCTTGATATTTTATTGATTGGATGGACAGATAATGACTATATAACAAAGATATACCGTAACAATAGTGATAATACCTTTATCGAACAGTCTGATATTAGTCTACAAGGAGCAGATGCGGGTTTGGCAGTCTGGGGCGATTATGACAATGATAGTTACCTCGATATTATAATGACTGGAAACTCAGGTGAAGGGTTTATAACAAAGATATACCGTAACAATAGTGATAACAGTTTTTCTGAGCAAACAGATATTATATTGCTCGGAATGCTATGGAGTTCTGTAGCCTGGGGCGATTATGACAACGATGGCAACCTTGATATTTTATTGACAGGATGGAAAGATGCCCTGGAATATTATTCCATAATATACCGCAACAATGGTGACAATAGTTTTACAGAACAAACCAGTATTGTTCTGACTGGGGTGTATGATGGTTCGTCAGTTTGGGGTGACTATGACAATGACGGCGACCTGGATATTTTGCTGACAGGAACCCAGGCTTCATCTCCGAATTATATCTCAAAAATATACAGCAACGAGGGTACAACATTTAACACGGCACCTTCAGCACCCTCTAACCCGGAAGCTGTAGTAAATGCTGACAGCGTCACTTTTACATGGGACATGGCTGTAGACAGTGAGACTCCTCAAAATGTTCTGACTTACAATATCTATGTAGAAACTATGCCTGAAGGAGTAGATGTTGTAAGTCCTATGGCTTCAACCAGCACCGGGTATAGGCGAATTCCTGCCAGAGGTAATGCGGAATTCAATTATGACGGTTATACCATTCATAATCTTGAACCAGGAACATATTACTGGGGCGTTCAGGCAATCGACCAGGCTTTTGCAGGCGGAGAATGGGCGTATGGGAATTCGTTTACAATTCCCCCTGATCCTCCGGTTACTGAGGCTGCAAGCAATATCACTCAGACCAGCTTTACAGCCAATTGGAGTAGCTCTGCTGCAGCTACCGGCTATCTGATTGATGTTGCAAGCGATCAGGCCTTTACTTCATTTGTAGCCGGGTGCAATGGATACGATGTGGGTAATGCAACAAGCCATGGAATCTCCGGACTTACAGATTATACAGAATATTTTTACAGGATACGGGCCTACAATGTAGAAGGCACCAGTACATATTCCGATACCATGAGTGTAGTAACATTACATGGTTCGGATTATTATGTGGATGCAACAGATGGTGATAATTCTACTGGAGACGGAACTGCAATAAAGCCCTGGAAAACAATTACATATACTCTGGACAACTTAACAGGAACCGGACGCAGAACAATCCATGTTGCCCCGGGAACATACGATACAGCGCTGGGCGAGATATTCCCGTTATTGATGGTCGACAGTGTATCTCTGGTAGGGAATGGATCTGGTTCGTCAATCATCAATGCAGATTACACCAATTATATCATTACCTGTTCAGGGATTCTCGATCCGGAAATGAGAATAGAAGGATTTACAATTACAGGCGGCACGAGTGCCGGCTATGGTGGAATTTATATCAGTATGGGCTCACTCCTGAGAATTAATGATAATCTGATAACCGATAACTGGGCTTTTGGAAATGCCTCAGGAGGTGCACTGCATATCGTAAATTCATCGCCACGCATTGAATACAATCAGATAACCGCAAATCATGGAGCAGATATAAATCAAGGAGCCTGCATTTATATTTCCGGTACAGGATCTGCTCCTGTTATTTCAAACAACACAATTTCAGAAAACAGTAACGATGTTGATGTGGGAGGAGGAGTAATAGGAGCAGGTACAATTTATGTTATAGATGCATCAGGGACTGTAATACATAACAATATAATCACAGATAATAATCATGGTTACCCTTGGGAAGAGGGCGGAGTAGTATATATGAGAAACTGTTCTCCAAGTGTTAAATATAATCTGATTGCTGGAAGCAACGGAAACGGCATTTGTGTTTTTTACTCCGGTTCTTCACCATCGATTGTAAATAATACAATTTCAGACCATGCTCATTATGGAATATTCCTGTATGCGGGGACACCTGACTCGATTGTCAATAATATTATATCTTATAATGGAGATTATGGAATTTATGAGTATTCTGCCGGTTATGACCCGGAAAAAGTATGGTACAATCTCTTTTATCAGAACAGTGCAGGTCATTATTATGACGAACATGCAACTACATATACAGCTATATCTGTATTAGATGCTGAAGTGCCTGAGTGTGAAAATAATATAGAGGGAGACCCCCTGTATATTGACAGGACACACGGTAATTATCACCTGGATAATTCTTCCCCTGCAATTAATGCCGGGGATCCGAACAGTCCCCTTGATCCTGACGACTCACGTGCAGATATCGGGGCATATTATTATACCCCACCTCCTGATGCCCCCGTGGCAACAGCAGCCACAGAAATAACATACTACAGCTTCGATGCTAACTGGACAATGTCTGAAGGTGCTTCCGGGTATAACCTTGATGTCTCTACAGATGTTGATTTTACAACTTTTGTCACCGGTTATAACAGTAAGCCTGTGATGAATGAATCAGTTTTTACAGTAACGGGGCTGGATCATAATATAGTATATTATTACAGGGTCAGGGCATCTAATTATACCGGTTCAAGCGGTAACAGCAATGTTATTAATGTTGCAACATTGCAGATCCCGGCACCCGAAGCTCCTGTGGAACTCGATGCAACAAATATCTCTACAACAAGCTTTAGCGCTAACTGGGATCCTTCTGACCTGGCAGCAGGATATTATCTTGATGTTGCCCTCGATGATACATTTACCAGTTTTGTAAGCGGTTTCAATAATCACAATGTTGAGAATGTAACCACCTATAGTGTAACTGGTCTCACACCAAATACAGATTACTATTATCGGGTAAGAGCATATAATGACGGGGGTGTGAGTACTTATTACAGTAATACGGTAAGCCTTACAACACTCCAGATACTTCCTCCGAATACCCCGGCTGCAACAGCAGCAACAGATATTACTCAGGTAAGTTTTGTTGCCAACTGGAATGCTTCGGCAACTGCTGATGGATATTATCTCGATGTAAGCAGTGAAGGCCAAGGCACCTTTCTGACATTTCTTGACGGATATAATGCCCTTGATGTTGGAGATGTGACATCTTATACAGTAACAGGACTTACACATAGCAGTCAATATTTTTACAGGTTAAGAGCATATAATGCCGGTGGCGAGAGTTCAAATTCAGCAGTGATATCAGTGATAACACTTCCTGAACCGCCTCCTGCTCCTGTTGCCCTTGAAGCATCCGAAACAACTTACAATAGTTTCACTGCAAACTGGGAACATGCCGTCCCCAACACTGACGGCTATTATATCGACTGGACGACAGATAACACATTTACAGTATATGACAGACTTCAGCTAGGGTATTTTACATCATACAATTTAGCAGGATTAGATCCGAATACTACCTATTATTACAGAATAAAAGCATATAACAACGGAGGGATCGGAGAAGCTTCCAATATAATAACTGTAACCACGCTCGAAATCCCTCCCCCTGATGCTCCAGTGGCTGTTGATCCTCCTTATGTAGGACAATTAGACTTCAAGGCAGCCTGGTATATATCAGAAAATGCAACGGGCTATTTTATAGATGTTGCAACAGATAACACATTTACTTCATTTGTAGATGGTTATGAGAATCTGGATGTTGGTGATAATTTAAATTATATCATAAGAGATTTAACAGCAAATACAACCTATTATTACAGGGTACGTGCTTATAATAATAAAGGGACAAGTGATAATTCCAATGTTATTATAGTAACAACGTTGCTGAATCCTCCTGATCCGCCCGCGGCGCCAACCGCTGATCCTCCAACCAATATTACACAGACAAGTTTCACGGCAAACTGGTCCGGCTCCGACAATGCGGTAGGTTATGAACTTGATGTAGCCACCGATGATCTGTTTACAAACTATGTAGCAGGTTACGAGGATATTGGAATAGACAATAGCCTTAGCTGTAATGTAACCGGTCTGTCCGCCGGAACTACTTATTATTACAGGGTACGTGCCTATCATCTGGTTTATACAAGCGATAATTCAGAGACAATTACAGTAACCACATTACCGGATCCACCGGAGATACCTGTTGCAAAAGATGCTTCAGCCTTGACTCAGACAAGCTTCAAAGCTAACTGGGAAACTTCAGAGACCGCAACAGGATACTATCTTGATGTTGCATCAGATGATTCCTTTACAACATTCATAACAGGTTATGAAAACCTTGATGTTTCAAATGTTTTGAGCTATAGTGTGACGGGATTAACTCTTAGTACAACATACTATTACAGGGTTCGGGCTTATAATGATGGAGGAGAGAGTGGCAATTCAAACTACATTACAGTCACAACCCTTCTTGATATGCCTGATGTGCCTTCGGCACCGGTTGCAAATAATGCTGATAATATAACACAGACAGGTTTCACAGCCAGCTGGAGCAGCATAGCTGAAGCCGAAGGATACTACCTTGATGTTGCTTATGATAATGCTTTCTCATCACATGTAACAGGATATTACAGTCTGGATGTAGGAAATATAACAACACTTAATGTATCAGGATTACTGGCAAAAACCGATTACTATTACAGGGTAAGCGCCTACAATGTAAGCGGAACCGGAGAATATTCAAACGTGATAACCGTTACCACACTGCCTGACCCGCCGCCACCACCGACAGGATTGACAGGTTTCTCATGCAACGACCTGGTATACCTTTCATGGAACCAGAGTACCGAACCGGATTTCGATCATTATACAATATTTATTGGAACATCAGCTGATGATACTCCTATATGGGATACTGTAGAAGACATTTCGGACCCGACATATACGGTTTCAGGGCTTACCCGAGGAGAGACCTATTTCTTCCGTGTGAAAATAATTATCACACCTGATGTAAGAAGCGATTTCAGTTCTGCCGTCTCAGTCAAAGTTAAAACAGGAGTTATCCCGCATATAAAGGCCAAGTGGGGCGATGTTCTTATTTGTTATAACATCGGAGATTCATTGACACAATTCAGGTGGTACAGGGGAAGCTCACTGATAACAAATGCGACAAAGCAGTATTATATAACGAACAAACAATCAGGAAGTTACTATGTTAAGACCACCGATAATGACGGATGTGTCAATTCTTCGAATATAATCGACATTGGCAGTAAATCACTGACGGTATATCCCAATCCTGTAAAGTCGAACTTTACATTGAATTTATGCAGTGAGGCTGTTGGAGAAACAGTAGTAAGCCTGTTCAAATCAACAGGTATGAAGGCTCTTGAATACAGAACAGAAAAGAAGGATCCTGATCTGATCTGTCAGATTGATGTTGGCAACCTTAAGGATGGGATCTACCTGGTTGAGGTAATTGTGAATGATGAGGAGATAAATTATGTACGACTTGTTATAATAGAATAATAGTTTTATAATAAATTTACAGGAGTATTAAAAATATACGAGAAATTAACTATGAAAAAAGGAACCGCTGTTGTAATACTGTATCTATTGACCTTCTGCACTGTAAATGCAACAGACTATTATGTAGATGCAACAATCGGTAGTAATACACCGAGTAGCGGTAGCAACTTGACAGATCCATGGCAGACAATTACTTATGCTCTGTCGCAAGTCACCGGCTCCGGGCATATAATACATGTAGCGGCAGGTTATTATGATACATCCCTGGGAGAATCATTCCCGATCTATGTAAAAAACGGAGTATCGCTGGAAGGAGCAGGAGCTGATGTTACTGTAATTGATGCAGGCTATGTAGAAGGGACATCGGTTATTTACTGTATTGGAATAACTGATGCATCTACTTATGTCGAAGGTTTTTTTATTACCGGAGGATATTATTATGATACTTATACAGTAGGGGCAGGAATTTATATTTCCGCAGGCTCAACACTTACAATAAAGAATAATACAATCTATGATAATTACCTTGGCACCTGGGGTACCGGCGGAGGAATTTATATGATAAATTCCTCTCCGAAAATCTTAGATAACCTTATTGCATTTAACGGTTCTGATTCCTGGGGAGATGGCAATGCAATAGCAATAATTAATTCATCTCCTCTCGTTCAGGGTAATGACATAACATACAACTTATGTGATGAATCATACAGCTGTATATATGTCGAAGGTTCAACAAGTACTCCGCGTTTTGTTAACAACGTTATCGCTGTGAACTCAGGTGCAGGTATATATTTCTCTGGCGGTGTTCCGACAATTATAAACAATACTATTTCCAACAATGGCGGATGTGGAATTTATCTTAGCAGCACATGTGCACCAGACTCTGTAATTAATAATATAATTTCATATAATTCAGAGTATGGTATCCAGGAAGGTCATTCAGGGTACGACCCGGCTATTGTTTCTTATAATATGTTCTTTGCCAATAGCTTTGGACTCTATTTTGATGAGGGATCAACTGGTATTTATTCAGTCAGTACTTTAAATAATGTTGCTGAATGTGAAAACAATATAGAAGGTGACCCACTATTCGTTGACTGGTATAATGGTGATTATTATCTCAGTACATATTCTCCGGCAATTGATGCAGGAGACCCGGCATTCCCGTACAATATTGAACCTGATCCCAACGGGAGCAGGATAAATATAGGAGCATACGGTAATACTTCAGAAGCAGCAATCTCGGAAACACCGCCCGTATTGCCAGCAGATCTTTATGTGGATGCAGGTTCAGGCAGTAATACAACTGGCGATGGAAGTTCAGGTAATCCCTGGCAGACAATAACTTATGCTTTATCACAGATATATTCGACCGGTCATACGGTACATGTTGCTGCAGGTATCTACAATGAAGCCCTGGGAGAAAACTTCCCGATAGTAATGAAAAACGAGGTTTCACTTTCCGGTGAGGATAATACTACAACAATAATAGATGCCACCGGAAGCGACCAGAGAGTTTTACACTGTATCGGAATTACAAATTCTATTACTGTAATTGAAGGCTTTACGATTATGGGAGGTTATCTTAGTGATTACGGGGCCCAGGGTGCAGGTATATATATATCGGCTGGATCATTATTAACATTGAGGAATAATATAATAAGGGATAATAATCTTACCTACAGTTCTCATGGTTATGGTGCAGGCATATTTATCACGAATTCAGCGCCTTTTATTATTGGTAACATTATAAGAGATAATAGTGCATATTATGGGTATGGCACGGCTATCGCAATGTATAATTCATCCCCCCGGATCAGAGGGAATGTGATATTATCGAATATAGGTACTTCAACTTACAGTTCGGTTTATTTTTATGGTATATCAGGAAACCCGGAATTGACCAGAAATGTAATTGTTAGAAATACCGGCGATGCAATATCCGTCAGTGGAAGCGAAAATGTAACTCCTAAGTTTATAAATAATACTATTTCTGACAATGCAGGAAATGGTATTATTCTAAGCAATTGCATTCCTGATTCGATTACCAATAATATCTTTTCATATAATGCACAGTTTGGAATTTATGAAAGCGGGACCTCCAGTGATCCAGGCATAGTATCATATAACCTTTTTTATGCTAATTCAGCCGGATTATATTATGATGAGGGATCAACAGATTATTATACGGCAAGTACACTGAATTCGGGTGTGTCTGAATGTTCCAATAACATTGACGGGGATCCGGCTTTTAAGGACAGAAACAATAATGATTATCGTTTAAAATCAACATCAGTCGCGATCGATGCGGGAGACCCGGATTACCCGTATGATCCCGACGGTTCACGAATAGATATTGGGGCATATTATTATATTTTACCTCCGCCTGCAGCGCCGATAGCAACATCTGCAACCAATGTTGGCCTAACTGATTTTACTGCAAACTGGAACAGTGCAGCAACCGCAAGCGGTTACTACCTCGATATTGCTACAAATGGCGATTTCACAGCTTTTGTTGAGAATTTTGAAAACAAGGATGTCCTTAACCTGACAAGCTATAGTGTTACAGGTTTATCAGCAAATACAGAATACTATTACAGGGTTCGTGCATATAATGAAGGAGGCACCGGTTCAAATTCCAACGTGATTGCATTGAGCACTACAGTTGATCCTCCTGCACCTCCCTCTACTGCTCCTGTAGTATATGCTGGTACTGATACTACCCAGACCAGTTTCCTGGCAGATTGGGAAATTACCGATGCAGCAACAAGTTACAGTCTCGATGTGGCTACGGATATTACATTCAGTAGTTTTGTATCGGGATATAATGACGTTGAGGTCCTTAATGCTACTGAGTTACAGGTTACAGGACTGACAGCCAGTACCGAATATTTCTACCGTGTTCGGGCTTGCAATTCCGGAGGCTGCAGTGGAAATTCAGATCCCATTTCTGTAATAACACTGCCAGATCCTCCGCCGGCACCTGTTGCGTATGAGGCTACTGATATAACCCAGAATAGCTTTATGGCACACTGGGACCATGTTGCCACAGCAGACTTCTACTTAATTGACTGGTCAACAGATGAATCATTTCAGAGTTATTCCCAATTACAGCTTACTTACACTACTGCTTATACCTTGAGTGGTCTTGAGCCTAATACAACTTATTATTACAGGATACTGGCTTATAATAATGGTGGACCAGGAGATCCCTCTAATATAATTTCTGTAACCACACTGCAGATTCCGGCACCTCCTGCTCCTGTGGCGAATAATCCCTCATATATTGGCCAGACTGATTTCACAGCCAGCTGGAACAGCTCTGAAACCGCAACCGGGTATTACCTTGATATCTGTTATGACAGTGAATTTACATCCTGTGATCCTTATAATCTTGACGTTGGTAATGTTACAAGTTACAGCATTATGGGATTGACAGCAAATACTCCATATTATTACAGGGTGCGTGCTTATAATGACGGTGGAACGAGCGATAATTCAAATATTATAACAGTAGCAACACTTGAAAATCCTCCTGACCCGCCGGGATCACCATTAGTGAATCCGGCGACTGATATAACACAAACCAGTTTCACAGCAAACTGGCAAACTTCTACTGATGCAACAGGATATCTGCTCGATATAGCCAGCGATGATGCGTTTACAAATACTCTTTACGAGGATATAGATCTGTCAAATACAACAAGTTATAACATAACTGATTTAACTTCAAATACCATATACTATTACAGGTTACGTGCATATAATTCGGGTGGTACAAGCGATTATTCAGGAATAATTAATGTAACAACGTTGCCGGAACCTCCTCCGATTCCTCTTCCTTATGAAGCTACAGCTGTTACGACAACCGGTTTTACGGCTAACTGGGATGACATGGAAAGAACTGATGGTTATAAACTTAGCATAGCTACAGATGATATGCTTACACAGTGGGTGGCCGGATATCTGAACCTTGATGTTTTCAGTGTTACTAGCTATGTAGTGACCGGTCTTGATCCAAATACTACATATTATTATTGCGTTAGAGGTTATAATGAGGGAGAAGAGAGCGATAATTCAGGTAGCATAATGGTAACCACACTTCTCGTAATGCCTGATTTGCCTGCAGCCCCGACAGCCGATCCGGCAACCAATATTACACAAACACAGTTCCAGGCAAACTGGACTCCTGCATCCGGAACGGACGGGTTTTACCTTGATGTCGCTTATGATGATGCCTTTTCATCATATGTCACAGGTTATAATAACCTTGATATTGGCTATGACATAAGTCTTGATATAGGCGGATTGAGTTCTAACACAGTATATTATTACAGGGTAAGAGGACATAATGTAAGCGGGACAGGTGATAACTCTAACGTGGTATCAGTAACCACACTTCCTGATCCACCGCCGGCACCAACAGGATTATCGGCTTCATCATGTAATAATGAGGTATACCTTCAGTGGGACCAGACCACAGAAGCTGGTTTTATGCAGTACAATGTCTATTGGGGAACTGCTCCGGCACCTTCTTCATTATATGCATCATACAATAACCCATCATGGAATGCAATCACTATTTCCGACCTTGTTAACGGACAAACATATTATTTCAGGGTAACTACGGTAATATCACCCGGTGTGGAAAGTGATTACAGTACAACCACTTCAGTAAAAGTCAAAACCGGAGTTATTCCGCGGATAAAATCTAAATGGGGGAAAGTCCTGATATGCTATAATCCCAATGATTCATTGACCAGCTTCCAATGGTTTGTGGGGACCTCACTGATAAGCGGAGCGACAGCCCAATATCATGTAACAGCTGGACAATCCGGATATTATTATGTTGTAACTTCTGACCATGGCGGGTGTTATAATCACTCAAACCTGGTTTATATTTCGGGAAGTAAATCAATATCGGTTTATCCCAATCCTGCAAAATCGAACTTTACCCTAAATCTGAGCAGCGATTTTATGGGAGAAACCGTTGTAACCATTTATAATTCAACTGGAATTAAGAGTGTGGAATACAGGACTGAAAAGAGAGATATTGACCTTAATTGTGAAATACCTGTCGGCAACCTGAAGGACGGGATATATACTATAGAGGTAAATGTAAATGATGAAGAGATTGAGTATACAAAATTAATAATAATTGAATAATTAGGATAAGTATTTAAATATCAGCATTATGGAAACTTATAAAAGCAGTTTGAGATTTATTATCCTGTCTTTGTTTATGGCAGCTATGCTGAACACTGTTTTATATGCCCAGGGGACTGATTCAAGAAGAATTTTTGAAAATAAAGACAGATTTTATATTGGGATACTCCTGACTCCACAGCAGACATCGATACAGAATGAAGGATTTTCAGATAAATTAACCCTTACAAAAAAAATGTCGTTCAATATTTCAGTTGATGGTGCATTTTACTTTTCAAATTATATCGGAATCAACTTTGGTGCCGGATATAATCCATATTCATCAGAACTATTTCTGGCACAATATATTGCTGATTTTAGTGCAAGAGATACTGATTCACCCCCGGAAGATTATGAAATGCAGATTGATGGTAGTTCAATAACTGAAATACAGAATATTTCATTTTTAAGTATCCCGGTATCACTTGCGTTACGGATTCCGGCCGGTAGTAAACTGGGATTTTTCGTAAATGCCGGTATCAGCGCTGAGATACCTATGGTTAAAACCTTTGATGGCACCGGAACATTTACCTATGATGGTTATTATTCTGTTTATCCTGTTACTCTTCATAACCTTCCTGAATATGGTTTTGCCAGTGATCTGGCTACAAGCGTATCAGAAGAGCTTGATATCAAGTCGTTCAACGCAGCAATAACAGCTTCAGGAGGGATTTATTTTTACCTTGGTGCCTCATTCCAGATAACATTGGGAGCGCATTTTAACAAGTTTCTGTCAGATATTTCGAATTATTCAAGTGACGGAGATTTCTACCTGACAACGAAGATGAATGAGCTTAACAGCATAATGGAAGGCAGTACCAAAGCAGGTGTGCAGGCACTTGGTATAAGCCTGGGGTTGAGATATTTCCTGAAGTAAAATACTTAATATCCCTTTTCTCTTTATTTTCGGTATGGGGCTGAACCTGTATCAGGAATGACCCGTGAGCGGTTTCATGTTGACGGTGTCTATCAGGTAATAAATGTATTACAGGATTAAAATCTGAAATCTGAAATAAAAGATCAGTAAACAGCAAAAATATACCTGCAGAGGATTTGCAGGGGCAAGAAAATATTTTTCACTTCTTAATAGCTATATCGCTAAATTATAGTATATTTGCACTATAACAACTGATAATAATTACGATTAGAACCGAAAAATCCGGAAGTTTTAAATAAACATAGTATTAAAAAGGACAAGAAATGAAAAACAAAATTTTAATGGGATTGACAGCTATCGCTATGATAGCAATCCTTGCCAGCTGCGGAAAAAAACCGCAGGTTGAAATTGATGCAACCAATGCTGCAATAGAGGCAGCAAAGGCTGCAGAAGCAAATGTATATTTACCTGATGAATTTGCAGCAGTACAGGATTCAATGAATGCCATAATGGCTGACATTGAAGCTCAGGAAGGAAAATTGTTCAAAAAATTCGGTGATGCAAAAGAAAAACTTGCCTCTACATCGGCTCTGGCAAACGAACTTGCATCAAAGGTAGCAGCCAAAAAAGAGGCGGTTAAAGCGGAAGCTGAAACCCTGCTGAACGATATTAAAACAGTTCTTGCAGAGAACAGTAAGCTTGTTCCGAAACTTCCAAGAGGGAAAGAGGGCGCAGCTGTTATTGAACAGATCAAAGCTGATCTTTCAAATGTTGATGCAGCAGTCGTTGAAGCTCAAACCGCTTATGATAACGGTGCATTCATGGATGCATTGAATAAGATCAAAGCTGCCAAAGCAAAGGCTGATGGCCTTAATGCTGAAATCAAGGAAGCTCTGACCAAAGCAAGAATACGATTCTGATTAATAATAAATAAGAAAAAACAAATTCCCCGGGTTATCCCCCGGGGTTTTTTTTAGGCAGCCAAAATTATTTTAATGGTAAAACCCTGGTGGCATATACTATTTATTTCTGGTATTGCTCTTTTCATTACCCTGTCAGTTTTCCTGCTTTTCTATCCTGTACCTCCTCCTCCGGTAAGTGATATGAAATATGCACGGGAAACCCTTGCCCTTGCACGCGAAAATGAGGCTGATAAATATTCAGGCAACCTTTACCGTGAAGCCTGGGCTTATTATGATTCGGCAATGGCAAACTGGAGAAGCGAAAACGAACGGTTTATCTATAAAAGGAATTATGATAAAGTAGTTGCTTTTGCTGAACTTTCTTCAAAGAAGGCATTACAGGCATCTGAGACCTCGTTAAATAATTCGACAAACCTTAAGATCAATCTGCAAGAAAATTTAAAGGATCTTGACAATCTTATTAAAAAGATCAATAAGAGCTTCTACGCATATCCGCTGACATCCGAAGTAAGGAATAATATTTCAATGGGGAAAATGCTTGCCAGGGAATCCCGGGTAGCCTTCAATGAAAGAAACTATCTCCTCGCGGAGGAAGAAATAGCAAAATCAAAATCACTTCTTACCTCTTCCTATGATTATGCAAATGCACACATGAGAAGCTATTTTAAATCATTTCCGCAATGGAAAGTGTGGATTGACAGCACTATAGCTGCCTCACAGGAAAATCATGATTATTCGATAATCATCGACAAATTTTCACATAAGTTTTTTGTTTATCTTGATGGAGAAAAAATTTCCGAATTTACTGCTGAACTGGGTAAAAACTGGGTTGGTGATAAGAAGCGAAGGGGAGATAAGGCAACTCCTGAAGGCATGTATAGGATTGTTAAGAAAATCGAAGACGACAGTACCGGATATTACAAAGCGCTGCTGCTTGACTATCCTAATGCTGAAGATACCATCAATTTCAGACGTGAAAAAGAGAAAGGCTCCCTTTCTACTGCAGCCAGAATAGGGGAAAAGATAGAAATTCATGGAGAAGGTGGGAAAGGCGCTGACTGGACCTCGGGATGCATTGCCCTGAGGAACATAGAAATAGACTCAGTTTTTAAGTATGTCGGGATAGGTACTCCTGTTACAATTGTAGGATCAATGTATAACCTCAGGCAGGCACTGAACAGATGAACCATCATAAATGGATGAAATGAAAATACCGGATGATGGAGCAAGACCAGACAATGGCCATATACCTGCTGATCCTGTTCAGAACGGCCAACAAAAACTCATTGTTACCGATCAGTCACTCTATCGTAAAATAATTGATAATGAAAAAGTATCAGAAGTTTTGTATATAGTCTTCAACTGGCTCCTGGTACTGGTAATCATAGCTTCCCTGTTGGCGTTTTTCATGTATGGTGTTCCGGCTTTTCAGGAGATTCCACTGACAAAAAAAACCATTATAAACAATTCAGAGGAGCTTAAGAAAGATGCATTATATAAGAAGCAGATAATCCTGATTAAAAGAGATATTCAGCGTCTTTCAAGACGCTATAACAGTTATACATCGGGCCAGTCATATCTTGTAATAAACACAACTGATAATCTTTTTTACCTGTACAGGAACAAAAAGCTTTTAAGGCAGGGACATTGCAGCACCGGGAGTTTTAAGATGCTTAAAACCGAGGAGGGTAGAAGCTGGGTGTTTAAGACACCAAAGGGTAAATTCTGGATACACGGTAAAACAGAGAATCCTCCCTGGCGCAGACCTGACTGGTCTTTTGTTGAAGAAGGATTGCCTATACCTCCTCAGGACCATTATTCCAGGTGGGAATACGGGGTACTTGGCGACTATGCACTTTCCCTTGGTGACGGGTACCTGATCCACGGGACAATCTACAAGAGGTTTCTCGGTATGCCGGTCACTCATGGATGCGTACGCCTGAATGATAATGACCTGGAAGCTATCTTTAATACGCTGAACATAGGTTCCAAAGTTTATATTTTCTGATCCGGAGAAATTAAACTGCCATGGAAACAGGAAGAATATATACATCATCTGACAGGAGAGCCAAAATTATTGCATGGATAGTTATTGTCATATTCTTTCTTATTTATTATGCAGTAATGGCAATGCTTGCTCCTGCAAAAAAGATGAAGGCACTGAAAAGTGAATATGGTTACAGGCAGGATGAGAATAATCCTGTTGATGAGAGAATATTTTCAGATTCAACATATCTTGATTGTTTACGCAATAAATCATTCCTCCAGTCAAGGGTGACTATAGCTGCAACCGACTCCATCTATCTGAGTATCAGTCTTCCTGACAGTACTTTAAATCTGGAGATCTGCGGGGTGACTGTCCACAGGGCACAAATCAGGAGAATTAATATCAGCACTATTTTCAGCGGAGGCGGCAATTATGTTATTTTGTCAATGCTTTCAAATCCTTTTACCATAAGTAAGAATTTTTCATCCATCGAAAAGGAACCTCTTATGATCAAGATGGCGCCAAAGGATACATCCGAATATGTACCTGATATTATACCTGATACTGCTGATTATGAGCCGGTGAACTACATAATGGAAATGGATAATGGAATAAGGCTTTATATTTACCAGGAGGATAAATTAAAACCCGGTGACAGTTTATATCGTTCGTTATTCGATATCTATCATAGGATGCGTTATGCCGCGAAAACATTCTTGAGAGTTATCACCTTCAGAATACCTGAGTATCAGCCATATATTAAGCTCAGAATTCCACGGTCCGATGCAAAGATTATCTACAGGGCACTTCCGGAGAAGGGACAGATAGCTCTTTACCCCTGAACATGCTTATGCCTGAAGAGTATGGCGAAGAGGATTGCCACCACCAGGGCATAACCCGTAAAGGCGAACCAGATACCCTTCCAGTCGAATGCCCCGCTTCCCAGGGTAAAGTATTTGTCAATCACGATCCCGCTTATCCTGCTGCCTAAGAAAGCACCGAAGCCGTTAGTCATCATCATGAACAGACCTTGGCCGCTGGCACGAATGTCGGGAGTACACTGGTTCTCAACGAAGAGTGAACCGGAGATGTTGAAGAAATCAAAGGCCATACCGTAAATAATGCATGAGAGGATGATCATCCAAAGCCCTTCAGCCGGGTTCCCGAATCCGAACAGGCCGAAACGGAGAATCCACGCCACCATGCTCATCAGCATCACCTTCTTTATCCCGAACTTTTTCAGGAAAAAGGGAATGGTAAGAATAAAGAGGGTTTCGGAGATCTGTGAGACTGACATTATTATTGCGGGATACTTAACAGCGATAAGGTCTTTGTACTCCGTTATGTCGGCGAAATCGTGCAGAAAGGTGTCGCCGTAGGCGTTGGTCAGCTGCAGAGCACCGCCAAGCAGCATGGCGAAGATGAAGAAGATAGCCATCTTAGTACCTTTGAAGAGCCTGAAGGCATTGAGACCCAGCTCTTCTGCCAGCTTCTTCTTGTGTCCCCTTCCCTGTGGAATACACTTTGGGAGCGTAAAGGCATAGAGACCAAGTAGGAGAGAGGAGGCAGCCGCAACATAGAACTGCATGGGTGAGGTTTCAAAGCCCAGCAGGCTTACAATCCACAGCGCTACTATGAAGCCAATCGTCCCCCAGACCCTCACTGGCGGGTAATCCTTTATAATGTCCATGCCGCTGTTTTTCATAGAGCTGTATGCCACCGTGATAGACAGAGCCAGGGTGGGCATGTAGAACATCATCGTAAGTAGAAGAATCCAGAAAAAGGAGTCAGGATTATTGATGGCCGGAATTAGTGTAAGCAGGACGGCACCAGCAATGTGAAAGATGCCATACAGCCTCTCGGCGTTGACCCATTTGTCGGCAATGATCCCGGCAATGGCCGGCATGAAGAGTGAAGCCAGTCCCATTGTTGAAAAGATAGCTCCGAAATCGGTCCCCGACCAGTTTTTGTTCTGAAACCAATATGCCCCGATGGTGAGCAGCCACGATCCCCAGATAAAGAACTGGAGGAAGTTCATGATGATAAGCCGGCCCTTGAGTCCCATAGCTTAAGGTTATTTGTTACAGTTAATTTGCGAAGATAGCAAGCTATTCCATAATATGGAGCCGCTCTGAAAAAATGTTGAAAAAGGGGCACCTTCCTGGGCCCTATGTCATTTAAAACCGGGCCGGGGGGATGAGTACATGAGATAAATACTGGGATTACCTCCTCTCCCGAGTCCTCGGGATCGTCGGTGATCCCCGGGAAAGAACCAGCAAAACCTGAATAAACCCTGACGGGTTATGTTTATTTCACCTCAGTTCCTTATAAAAGCAAGCTTTTAAAAGAAATAAGCGGACTGTATCCGCCGTAGCTCGCCATAAATAGA
>Ga0307420_1000035_pt1 | contig 59340 bp, 56 predicted proteins | sample SalMarWE160240MG_2_FD_202167 | JGI IMG/M metagenome (GOLD analysis project Ga0307420, IMG submission 202167) | Salt marsh sediment microbial communities from the Plum Island Ecosystem LTER, Massachusetts, United States - WE1602-40 | ecosystem: Environmental > Aquatic > Marine > Intertidal zone >... | reverse complement strand
GTGTTTCATGAGCTCGGGTATGAGGATTTTGATCGGTTTCTGATAAATCCAACAGCGCTTGCGTATTTTAATGGTGACATTTCGGGGATTGCAAAGACACTTGTGGATCGTATTGAAGAAACGAGCCTGCAGATAAAGGGTGGCTTCGTTAATGACAATATTCTCGGGCCTGGGGATATAGCACAGATCGCGGCTCTTCCGTCAAGGGAGGCTCTCATTGCGAAGATCATCGGCACAATAAATGGACCGAGGGCGGGTCTGGTATTCACATTAAACGGCATTCTATCCAAGTTTATTCGAACACTAAAGGCGGTTGAGGAACAGAAACAAAACTGAGTGTTAGGTGCCGGCTGCACATGGAGCTTCACTCAGCCGTGAAGCGGCATATCCCGCCAAGGACATATCCCGCCAGGGACATATCCCGCCAGGGACATATCCCGCCAGGGACATATCCCAAGGGGACATGCGCCACTTCTAATGAATAAAATCACAAAAGGGTGCAGATGTCTTCAACTATGCGTTGCCTGCATCTGTTACCCTATGAAATCGAGGAGAAGATAATATGGCAAGCGAAAAATTATCGCAGAAAGATCTTATAGCGGCCATTGAGAAAATGACCGTTCTTGAACTCGCTGAACTGGTAAAGGCTCTTGAGGAGAAATTCGGGGTTTCCGCTGCTGCGCCTGCTGTTGTTGCAGCCGTACCGGGAGCCGGCGCAGGCAGCGAAGCTGCTCCGGAAGAGGAACAGACTGAGTTTTCAGTGTTAATTACTGCAATCGGCGAAAAAAAGATACAGGTTATCAAAGAGGTTCGAGCCGCTACAAGTCTCGGACTTAAAGAGGCGAAAGACCTTGTAGAAGGAATGTCTAAGCCCGTTGTTGAAAATGTCGATAAAAAAACCGCAGAGGAAGTTAAATCAAAACTTGAGGCTGCAGGTGCAACTGTTGAGGTGAAGTAGGCAGGCCCGAAAGGCCGTCAGGGCATTCTGGTGTTCGATATCTGCAGTACCTGCGGCACTTGCAGTACCTGCGGCACTTGCAGTACCTGCGGCACTTGCAGAATCATCAGCATGCATTGTGTCCAGGGGTTGGACGATTCAATGAGAGAGACATATTCCGGGCTAATCCTCTCAAAATAAAGAATTTAACATTTTTTAAATTGGCTAGTATATTGGGGTGGTATGTGCCCGCACTTCAAATCGTTTCCGGTAAAATCGTTAATCGATGCTTGTTTATACGATGTTTTCAATCAACAATCTCAGCAACTTCCGGTTAATCAACGAATTCTAACATCTTTCAACACTGGGTTGTATGCGGGTCTGTAAAATTGTGTTCGGTAAGAGGGAGCAGTGTGCTTCAAGTGAGCATTCCTTGCTCGATTATTATCACAGCTTCAAAAAAAAGGTAACGAACCGACTTGTATAACCTTCCTTTAAAAAACATACATGTACAATTACCAATAAGAGGAAAATATGAGTGAGAAAAGGGAACGTGTAGTAATTGGGAAACAATCAAGAGAAATCCTGAAGATACCCAACCTTATTGAGATACAGCTTTCATCATACGAACGGTTTCTTCAGTTGTCGAAGATTAAGGGTGGTGTTGAGCTCGAAAGTGTCGGGCTTCAATCTGTCTTCTCCTCGACATTTCCTGTGGAAAGCCCGAACGGTGATATGATTCTCCAGTTTGAGAACTATACGTTTGATGATCCTAAATACTCGGAGATAGAGTGTAAGGACAAGGGAATTACCTACGCGTTGCCGCTGAAAGCGACGATTGACCTCATTTTTACTGAAACCGGTGAAATCAGAAGGAAAGTTTTGTATATGGGAGATGTTCCGCTCATGACACAGCGGGGTACTTTCATAATCAACGGCGCCGAGCGAGTTGTGGTCAGCCAGATACACCGGTCTCCGGGGGTGGTATTTGGGTATGAGGAGAAGGATCAAATGCACACCGCGCGTATCATTCCCGACCGTGGTTCATGGCTCGAGCTTGAGCTGGACGACAAGAAAGAGATCCTCTATATTCGTATTGACAGAAAGAGAAGGATACTCGCAACGCTTCTTCTCCGTGCCATCGGATATGAAACACGTAATGCAATAATCAAACTCTTTTACAAGACAGAAACAATCTCGTTGAGTGAGTCGGTAATTGCCGACGGAAGCCTGAATAACAGGTATACTGCATGCGCGTACTTCGGTAAAGGTGAGAACGCGAAGATCGTGCGTGCTGGTGAACGGCTTATTCCAACGACACTCGACTCTCTCCTCCATGCGGGGATCAATAAAATAGATGTCATTGATTTTGAATCGTCCGAAAGTCTGAACTCAACAGTTATCATTAACTGTCTCGACAAGGAGGATTTTTCAAAGGATCCAGACGATGCGCTGAAAGATGAGCCTGCAAGAGAGGATGCAATAACGAGAATTTATACGGTGATACACCCGGGTGAACCTACCACACTTGAAAATGCCGAAAGAGACATCGGTACACTCTTTTTTGAACCCAGACGATATGATCTCGGCGAGGTCGGGAGGTATAAACTAAATAAACGGTTCGATTACCCTGAAAAGGTAAAAGATCGTGTTCTCCGAAATGAGGACATTATCGATACAATGAAGTACCTGATCAAGGTGCATATCGGTGAGGGAGCCGTAGACAACATCGACCATCTCGGCAACAGGCGTGTGCGTTCGGTCGGAGAGCTGCTTATGAACCAGTTGAAGATCGGTTTCGCACGGATGGAGCGAATAGCAAAGGAGCGCATGTCGATAAAAGAAGCGGATACCATCCGTCCCCAGGATCTCATCAGCATCAAGCCGATTACCGCCGCTATCAAGGAGTTTTTCGGTTCGAGCCAGCTCTCCCAGTTTATGGATCAGGTCAATCCGCTCAGCGAGCTCACACATAAGAGGAGACTGAACGCTCTTGGTCCGGGAGGTTTGTCCAGGGAGAGAGCGGGATTCGAAGTCAGGGATGTGCACTACTCCCATTACGGGAGAATGTGCCCGATTGAGACGCCGGAGGGGCCGAATATTGGACTGATTGTTTCGCTCTCGATATACGCCCGCGTGAATAGTTATGGTTTTCTTGAAACGCCGTACAGGATAGTTAAAAACGGGAGGGTTACGGATGAAATCGAATACCTGACTGCAATGGACGAAGAAAAGTATAATATCGCGCAGGCAAGTGCATTAATAAATGAGAAGGGTGAATTTATAAATTCCTATGTTGCAGCGCGGCACAAGGGGGAGTTTTTTACCGTAACGCCGCAGGAAATCAACTATATCGATGTTTCTCCCAAACAGATTATCAGCGTATCCACAGCTCTGATCCCGTTTCTAGAGCATGATGATGCGAACAGAGCGTTGATGGGTTCAAATATGCAGAGACAGGCAGTTCCTCTGCTCAATCCCGAGGCGCCGTATATCGGCACCGGTATTGAGAAACTTGCAGCTGTGGATTCTGGGGTGGTTGTAAAAGCTGATCGGGCGGGTACCGTAAAGTATGTGAGCTCTGAGGAGGTTCATATTAAACCCGACAAGAGCGATGAGCTCGATGAATACCAGATAATAAAATACAAACGTACCAACCAGGACACCTGTTTTAACCAGAAGCCCATCGTTAAAAAGGGGATGCGTGTTAAAAAGGGCGATGTTATTGCCGATGGACCGGCAACAGATCAGGGCGAGCTCGCACTCGGGAAGAATGTGCTTGTCGCCTTTATGCCCTGGATGGGATACAACTATGAGGATGCGATTCTCATGAGTGAGCGGATTGTAAAGGATGATCTCTTCACCTCGATTCACATTGAGGAATTCAATGTCGAGGTCAGGGAAACGAAGCTTGGCATGGAAAGCATAACGCGAGATATTCCGAATGTAAGCGAGGAAGCATTTACCGACCTCGATGAAGAAGGAATCGTGCGTGTTGGTGCGATTGTCAGGCCCGGTTCTATACTTGTAGGAAAGGTTACACCGAAGGGCGAGACGGATATAACACCGGAGTATAAGCTTTTAAACTCGATTTTCGGTGAAAAGGCAAAAAACGTAAAGGATACATCCCTGAGAGTACCTCACGGTACCGAGGGCACTATCGTCGATATTCAGCGACTCCGGCGTGAGGACGGAGACGAGCTGTCGCCGGGTGTCGAAGAGGTCGTCAAGGTCTTCATCGCCAAGAAGAGAAAACTCCAGGAAGGAGACAAACTTGCCGGAAGACATGGAAACAAGGGAGTCGTCGCCCGGGTGCTTCCTGAAGAGGACATGCCCTTTCTTCCCGACGGGACTCCGGTTGATATTGTACTCAATCCTCTCGGCGTACCGTCACGGATGAATCTCGGCCAGATTCTTGAATCCAATTTAGGTTGGGCTGCGAAGGAGCTTAACAAAATGTTCAGCACACCCGTATTCGAGAGCGTAACGAATGAGCAGATTGAAAACTATCTGAAGGAAGCGGGCCTGCCCCAGAAAGGCAAAATAACCCTTTATGATGGGTTGACCGGAGAGCCCTTCGAAAACGAGATATCGGTCGGTGTTATCTATATACTCAAACTCGCACATCTTGTAGACGACAAGATACACGCACGTTCAACAGGCCCTTACTCTCTCGTCACACAGCAGCCACTCGGTGGCAAGGCACAATTCGGCGGTCAGCGGCTCGGTGAAATGGAGGTATGGGCGCTCGAGGCATATGGTGCAGCCAACAACCTGCAAGAGCTATTAACCGTGAAATCAGATGACATGACCGGCCGCGCAAAGATCTATGAAGCAATCGTCAAGGGAGACAATATTGCGATGTCCGGTATTCCAGAATCGTTCAATGTTCTCGTTCAGGAACTCAGGGGACTCGGGCTGGATATAACTGTTTTCGACGAAAATGATGATCAGATTCCTTTGACCGAAAAGGATGAAGAAATCATTGCCAATCGGACGACAAAGGTGATCGGTCAGAATATGTAGGCAAGTGAACTTTCAATCGTAAAAGGTCAAACTGATCGGGCTCGTTGATAAGTATTTTTTCGTTGCAACTGCACAGGCGAACCCATTCTGACGGTCGGAAGAACACTTGCCTAATGGTTTTTAACTTATTTTAATTTTATATGGGTAAAACCATAATTCAACACTTCGCATACGTAATAATGGAGAGGTGCATATATGAAAAGTCTGAGTGAGTTTGCAAAGATTAAAATCAAGCTCTCTTCACCGGATCTCATCAGAAGATGGTCATACGGCGAGGTTAAAAAGCCGGAGACAATCAATTATCGGACCCTGCGTCCGGAACGGGATGGCCTGTTCTGCGAGCGGATATTCGGCACAACCAAGGAATATGAGTGCTACTGCGGCAAATTTAAAAGCATACGGTACAAAGGCGTCGTGTGTGACAGATGCGGAGTCGAAGTTACCCATTTTAAAGTGCGAAGAGAACGGATGGGACATATTGAGCTTGCGGCACCGGTATCACATATCTGGTACTACAGGAGCGTGCCCTCTCGAATGGGATTGCTGCTCGACCTTACCATGACCGAGCTTCGTAGCGTACTCTACTTCGAAAAATATATTGTTATCGATCCCGGTGACACCGATCTCAAAAAGATGCAGTTGGTGACTGAAGAGGAGTATAACGAGTACAGAGAACGATATGGTGTCAGTTTCACCGCTGGTATCGGAGCAGACGCGATAAAAAACCTGCTTGAAAACCTTGACCTCGATGCCGTTGCCCAGGAGCTGCGCATCACTATGATGGAAAAGGGCCCGAAAACAGATAAAAGAATTCTCAAGCGGCTTGAGATTGTCGAAGATTTCAGAGATTCTGGAAACAGTCCTGAATGGATGATCATGGATACAATCCCCGTCATTCCGCCGGAATTGCGCCCTATGGTTCAGCTTGACGGCGGCAGGTTTGCCACTTCAGATCTCAACGATCTGTATAGACGGGTGATAAACAGAAACAACCGGCTGAAGCGTCTTATCGCCCTCAACGCGCCTGAGATCATCGTTCGTAACGAAAAACGGATGCTTCAGGAAGCTGTTGACGCCCTGTTTGATAACAGCAGGAAGAAACGGGCGGTGCGTGGGCCTGGAAACAGGCCCCTTAAATCGCTTTCCGATATGCTGAAGGGCAAGCAGGGGAGGTTCAGGCAGAACCTTCTCGGTAAACGGGTCGATTATTCCGGCCGCTCGGTTATTGTTGTCGGACCAGGCCTTAAAATGCATCAGTGCGGGTTGCCGAGTCTGATGGCAATGGAGCTTTTCAAGCCATTTATTATGAAAAAACTGGTAGACAAGGGTATCGTGTTCAATATTAAACGGGCGAAAACGATGGTGGAGGGCCGTGCGCCTGAAGTATGGACCGTTCTTGAAGAAGTGGTCAAAGAGCATCCAATTCTGCTGAATAGGGCCCCAACACTGCACCGTATGGGTATCCAGTCATTTGAGCCTGTTCTGGTCGAGGGGAAAGCGATACGCCTGCATCCGCTCGTGTGCCACGCATTTAATGCCGATTTCGATGGCGATCAGATGGCTGTGCATGTACCGCTTTCTCTTGAAGCGCAGATCGAGTCATGGATCCTCATGCTCTCTTCAAAAAACCCTCTTAATCCGGCGAACGGGCTACCAATCGTCGGTCCTACCCAGGATATGGTCCTTGGCATTTACTACCTGACGAAGGACGACCCGGCAGTGGATTCGAAAAAGGTAAAATATTTCTCGTCTATCGAGGAGGTAATAACGGCTATTGAAAACAAGGTCTGTGACTACCACGATCGAATACTTCTCAGGCACAGGGGAGAGAGGATTGAAACGACGGTCGGTCGGGCGTTGTTCAACTCGATACTACCGGGGGAAATCGAGTATGTAAACTACTCTCTCGGAGAAAAAGAGCTCAATGCTCTTGTCAGCTCCTGTTTCGATAAAAATGGCGCCTCCGTAACTGCAAAAATGCTCGACGCGATAAAGGAAATAGGATTCACCTTTGCGACTCGATTCGGTATCACAATCGGAATGGAGGATATTAGAGTCCCCGCTGAAAAAAAGAAGCTGCTTGAAAGGGCTGAGAAGGAAGTCTCGGCGGTATATGAACAGTACAGGAATGGCCTCATTACAAATGAGGAGAGATACAATAAGATCATCGATATCTGGACTGCGGTTAACGAGAGAATAGCAGACACAATGATGGATAATCTGAAAAAGGACAAAAACGGTTTCAACCCGGTGTATATGATGGCTCATTCAGGTGCGCGCGGTTCAAAAACGCAGATACGACAGCTTGCAGGAATGCGCGGGCTTATGGCCAAACCGTCCGGGGAAATAATCGAACTTCCCATAAAATCAAACTTCAAAGAGGGCCTGACGGTGCTGGAGTACTTCAACTCCACGCATGGCGCACGAAAGGGTCTTGCCGATACTGCCCTGAAAACAGCGGATGCGGGTTATCTCACGAGACGGCTCGTCGATATCGCTCAGGACCTCATCACCACAGAAGAGGACTGCGGCACGATAAACGGGATAGAGATGATCGCACTGAGGGAGGAGGACAATATTATTGAATCTCTCTATGACCGTATTGTGGGAAGGTATACCGTCGATAGAATAAGGGATCCGCGAACGAAGGAAATTATAATAAATGCGAATGAAGATATTACGGAGAATATTGCCCGCAGAATTGAAAATGCCGGAATAACAAGGGTAAAGGTAAGAACTGTGCTAACCTGTGAATCTTCTTACGGTGTCTGTGTAAAATGCTACGGTAGAAATCTTGCGAGCAAGAAAACCGTTGATATCGGCGAGGCTGTGGGTATCGTCGCTGCTGAGTCGATTGGGCAGCCGGGGACGCAGCTGACCATGAGGACATTTCATATAGGCGGCACTGCAGCGCGAAAAGCGGAGGAAAATACGATAACCCTTGGCTATCCGGTGTATGTAGAGAAAGTCGAGGGAAAGATTATCGAGAAAGAGGGCGGGAGACGCGTTCTACCGCGAAGAGGGACAGTTACCGTAAGACGAATATTTCGTCAGTATGTGTCAGACGATATTACCATGAAGGCAAAAAGCGGTGATTTTGTTGAACCCGGTCAAGTCATTGCAAAGTCAAAAAAGGAAAAGGAAGATATACTAGCCCAGGAGAGGGCTGAAGTATTACGGAAAGAGGGATCGGTTTTATGCCTGGGTGAACCCTATGTAGTCAACGTTAAAATTGGCTCGGAGTTACTCGTCAATGAGGGTGATATCGTCGAGTCGAAAACCTCGCTTACCAAATTCGACCCGTTCTCGGAGCTCATCCTGACCGAACATTCAGGCAAAGTCCAGCTTATTTCAATTGTCCCGGGAACAACAATGAAACAGGAAGTCGATGAGGTAACGGGCGTTATTAATAAAATTATTCTCGATTTCCAGGATGAACAGCTGCAGCCGAAGATTGTAGTTGTGGATAATGAAGGTAATGAATTGGAAAGTTACAACGTACCGGGCGGCTCATATCTCACCGTCGAAGATAACCAGGATGTAAACGCAGGCGATGTCATAGCTAAAATCCCGAGGGGGCAGGCTAAAACAAAGGACATTACCGGTGGTTTGCCCAGGGTTGCAGACCTCTTTGAAGCACGGAAACCGAAAGATGCCGCAGTTCTTTCTGTAGTCAACGGAACGGTGAAATTCGGTACCATTACCAAAGGGAAACGGGTTATTATTATTGTTGACGAGAACGAAGCTGAGTATAAGCACTATATTCCGCTCGGAAAGCATGTAACGGTTCGCGATGGAGACCAGGTGGAAGCAGGTGAACCGCTTTGTGAAGGATCTGTTAACCCCCACGATATTCTCCAGATCAAGGGAGAACAGGCCCTGCAGAGCTGGCTTGTGAATGAGATACAGGAGGTGTACCGGCTGCAGGGTGTAAATATAAACGACAAGCACATAGGTGTAATTGTGCGGCAGATGCTGCGCAAGGTCGAGATTGTGGATGTGGGGGATACGAATTTCATAATCGGTCAGCAGGTTGATAGGTTCAGGTTCAGAGATGAAAACGTACGGGTAATCAAACTTGGCGGAAGCCCCGCTTCTGCAAGACCTGTCCTTCTCGGTATAACGAGAGCAGCTCTCAATATTGATTCTTTCCTATCAGCGGCGTCCTTCCAGGAAACCTCACGGGTGCTCACGAATGCCGCAATCAAGGGGAAGGTCGACAATTTGAGAGGTCTGAAAGAAAATGTTATAATCGGTCACCTGATACCGGCCGGGACCGGCATCAAGGCCTATAAGAATGTTGAGCTGTACCAGAAGGAACCGGGTGACCTCGAAATGCCCGAGGAAATAAAGGAGAAGGTCGAAGGACGCACGATCATGCGGAAAGAAGAGGTCGGTGGCGCAGTATATTGATCGTACTGTTGCTTGCCGGTGATTTTCCGCTTTTTTCTCCCTCTGACACATCCCGTGTATTGTTTTTTCGATGATTGTATACATCCGATCAATCTCAGTACTGTTCCCCCTGTACACACGGTACCCGAGTCGTGATTAACACGGCATAACCAGTATGAAGTCATAGTTGAATTACTATTGACGCCTGGGGAGATAAGCAGTATATTTACGCGATTGTTGCATGACAGGAGAGTTACACATGCCGACTGTGAACCAGTTGATCCGGAAAGGCAGAGAAAAGCAGATCAGAAAAACAAGCGCCCCGGCCCTTCAGGCATGTCCGCAGAGAAGAGGTGTGTGTACGCGGGTAATGACGTTTACACCAAAGAAGCCAAATTCAGCCCTGCGAAAAGTCGCCAGGGTGCGGCTCAGCAACGGGATAGAGGTTACTGCCTATATTCCGGGAATAGGTCATAATCTTCAGGAACACTCTGTGGTGATAATCAGGGGTGGTCGCGTGAAAGACCTTCCTGGGGTGAGGTATCACATTGTCAGGGGCGCGCTTGATACACTTGGCGTTGAAAACAGGAAGAAAGGGCGCTCAAAGTATGGCGTAAAGAGGCCAAAGGCATAATTTTTTAATATGTAAAACGGTAAGCAGGGTTCTTTTTGATGCGCAAGGCGAAACCACCGGCGGCGACGGAGAGGTCCCTTGAACGGGTGCCGGTTTTGTTTAAAAACCGGCTTATTTTTTGCGCGCATCTAACCGGCTTTTTGTTGATAATCTTTGCATAAAACAACATACATGTTGCATAAAATAACATACAATGGAGACTGAATGTGCCAAGAAGACATGTAACGAAAAAGCAGCCGCTTGTTCCGGACCCACTGTATAATTCAACACTGGTTTCCCGGTTTACAAACAATCTCATGAAACGTGGAAAGAAGAGCGTTGCACAGAAAATATTGTACGATTCATTTGCTATTATCGGGGAAAAAGTCGGAAAACCTCCGCTCGAAGTTTTCAACAGGGCAATTGAAAACGTAAAACCCGATCTCGAGGTAAAATCGAGGAGGGTTGGAGGCGCAACCTATCAGGTGCCTATCGAAGTGCGGTCTGAACGGAAAATCGCTCTTGCCATACGGTGGCTTATCACATATGCAAACGCACGGCACGGTAAGTCTATGGGTGAAAAACTTGCGGATGAATTCATCGACGCCTATAACAATACCGGGGCAACGATCAAGAAGAAAGAAGATACAAGGAAAATGGCGGAAGCAAACAAGGCATTCGCACATTACAAGTGGTAGATTGACGGAGCAGACGAGAAGAATGGTACAGAAACTGGAAAAATATAGAAACATAGGCATAATGGCTCATATTGATGCGGGGAAAACAACGCTCACTGAGCGTATGCTCTATTATACCGGTAGAAAACACAAGATCGGTGAAGTACACGACGGCGATGCCGAGATGGATTGGATGGATCAGGAGAAGGAGCGGGGGATAACAATCACCAGCGCTGCAACGACTCTATTCTGGCGTGATCACCGGGTGAATATCATCGATACTCCCGGTCATGTGGACTTTACTGCCGAGGTTGAAAGAAGCCTCCGTGTTCTCGACGGCGCAGTTACGGTTTTTTGCGCGGTTGCAGGGGTGGAGCCACAGAGTGAAACCGTTTGGCTTCAGGCAAATAAATACAATGTGCCGCGATTGATATTCATCAATAAAATGGACAGGAAAGGCGCGGATTTTGAACATGTGCTCGAGATGATAAAAAAACGCCTCGGCGCACGGGCGCTTCCTGTGCAGATTCCATACGGAAGGGAAGAAAATTTCAGGGGTATCGTCGATCTTATAACCATGAAGGCGTATATCTGGAACGAAGAGGACCTTGGGTCAACTTTCGTAGAATCCGAAATCCCGGAGGCACTAAAAGAAAAAGCAGCTATGTTTCGTGAGCAGCTTCTTGAAATACTCAGCGATTATGATGATGAGTTTATGGAGTTATATCTTTCCGGGGCTGACCTCGGTGAGGATCGTATTCGAAGGGTCATTCGTATGGCGACATTGTCCGGAAAAGTATTTCCGGTCTTATGCGGTTCCGCATTCAAGAATAAAGGTGTGCAGAGGCTGCTTGACGCTGTTGTCGAATACCTTCCTTCTCCGGTGGATGTTCCTCCTGTAGAGGGGGTGCTGCTTAAAACCGGTAATAAGGCGCTCCGGAAGGCGGATGTGCATGATCCGTTTTCAGCTTTAGTCTTCAAGATTATGACAGACCCCTATGTAGGAAAGCTTGTTTTTTTCAGAGTGTATTCGGGCAAAGTTTCGGTCGGCGATATGCTGTACAACGCCGGAAAAGACCGCAAGGAGCGAATAGGCCGCATCGTGCAGATGCATGCCAATAAAAAAAATGACGTAAAAGAGGTGTATGCCGGTGATATCGCCGCTGCTGTCGGCTTTAAAACCGCGACAACGGCCGATACGTTGTGCGATATACAGAATCCAATCATTCTGGAGGAGATGGATTTTCCGGAACCGGTGCTGTCTATTGCAATTGAACCGAAATCGAACAGCGATCAGGATAAGCTGGGAATCGCTTTGCACAAGTTGTCTGAAGAAGACCCAACCTTCAGGGTGCGCACCGATGCAGAGACCGGACAAACCGTTATTTCCGGTATGGGCGAGTTGCATCTTGAGATTATTGTTGACCGCATGCTGAGGGAATTCAGGGTCGAGGCCATTGTCGGTCGGCCTGAGGTAGCGTACCGGGAGACAATCAGGAGACATGTGCGTGTAGAGGGGAAGCACATTAAACAATCGGGTGGCCATGGTCAGTACGGACATGTTGTCATGGAATTCGAACCGCTCGATCAGGGGGCTGGTTTTGTGTTTGAAAACAAGGTAGTCGGTGGCAGAATTCCCAAGGAATATATATCTTCAATAGAACACGGCATAAGAGATGCAAGCGAGAATGGCGTACTGGCAGGGTATCCGATGATAGATTTCAAAGCAACTCTGATTGACGGGTCATACCATGAAGTCGACTCATCTGAGCTTGCCTATAGAATAGCAGCAATGAACGCATTCAGGCAGGGTACGGCACAGGCAAAATCCGTTCTTCTCGAACCGGTAATGGCGGTTGATGTAATAACTCCTGAGGATTATATGGGAGAGCTGATAAAGGATCTCTCGTCACGACGGGCTAGAATATCGGGTATGGAGGACCGACAGCACGGGAAACTCATCACGGCCGATTGCCCGCTACGTGAGATGTTCGGGTATGCAACTACTCTCCGTTCTCTCAGTCAGGGGCGGGCGAATTATTCAATGAAATTTTCACATTATGAGGAAGTGCCGGCTTCCATTACAGACGAAATAGTGTCTGGAATCAGGGGGAAGGTGACGGCCTGAAGGGGCAACGGGGACAGGGCATAAAAAAATATTGATACTTTGTTTCTATTATATTACCTTGTTCATTGCTTCTAAGTGACTTCGAGCAAGTTACTGTTTGTTACATAGTCCTGTTAAGGACTTGTGCTACTTTTAAGAAATCAGACCGTCTTGACACCTGGTTTTCCAAAAAAATTGGCACAGGAATTTCAACCGGAATTCCTAATGTATATAACAATAATCGCGCCATACCGTGAACGTTTTTAAACATACGGGGAATGGCATAATGAACCTGAATAACAATTACAATACCCAGGAGGAGGTATGTAGATGGCAAAACAGAAGTATGAGAGGACAAAACCTCATGTGAATGTCGGAACGATCGGTCACGTTGATCACGGAAAGACAACGCTCACATCGGCAATGACTTACTATCTCTCAAATAAGGGCTTGGCAGAGGCAAAGAAGTTTGAAGAGATCGATAATGCTCCGGAAGAAAAGGAGAGGGGTATTACCATTGCAACGCAGCATGTGGAATATGAGACTGAGAAAAGGCACTACGCCCATGTCGACTGTCCGGGACATGCTGATTATGTAAAAAACATGATCACCGGTGCTGCACAGATGGACGGCGCCATACTGGTTGTTGCTGCAGACGACGGCCCAATGGCGCAAACGAGGGAGCATATACTTCTCGCACGGCAGGTCGGTGTACCGGCAATGGTCGTGTATCTGAATAAGGTAGACCGTGTTGATGACCCTGAACTGCTAGAGCTCGTGGAGATGGAAGTTCGGGATCTGCTCAACGAATATGAGTTTCCCGGTGATGATATCCCCGTAATAAAGGGCAGTGCGCTGAAGGCGATGGAAAACCCGGAGGATGAAGAGGCGACGAAGAGTATCCAGGAGTTGCTCGATGCAATCGACGAGTATATTCCTGAGCCCAAGAGAGATGTTGACAAACCGTTTCTCATGCCCATCGAAGATGTCTTTACGATCTCCGGACGCGGTACTGTTGTGACGGGGAGGGTCGAACGAGGCAAGATTCATGTGAATGAAGAAGTGGAAGTCATAGGAATCCGCCCGACACAGAAGACCGTTGTAACGGGAGTCGAGATGTTCAGGAAGCTGCTTGATGAAGGGCAGGCTGGAGACAACATCGGTGTGCTTCTCCGCGGGGTCAAGCGAGAAGAGGTCGAGAGAGGCCAGGTCGTCGCGAAACCCGGTTCGATTACACCTCACAAGAAATTCAATGCCCAGGTGTATGTATTGACCAAGGAGGAGGGGGGAAGGCATACTCCTTTCTTTACCGGGTACAGACCACAAGTGTATGTACGTACTACCGATGTAACCGGTGTCATCAAGCTGCCGGAAGGTGTAGAAATGGTCATGCCTGGCGACAACATTACAATGGAAGTCGAGCTAATAACCACAGTCGCTATGGAAAAAGGCATGCGGTTTGCTATTCGTGAAGGCGGTAGAACAGTTGGGGCAGGCGCAGTAGCCGAAATACTTGAATAGAGGTTGTCATGGAAGTTCAGAAGATTCGTGTAAGACTCAGAGCGTTTGATGCAGAACTCATTGACGAGTCGGCAAAATCTATTGTAAGCGCGGTTGCACGGGCAGGGGCAAAGGTGTCCGGGCCTGTGCCGCTTCCGACCAAGATAAGCAAATATACAGTGCTGAGATCCCCGCACGTAAACAAGAAATCGAGAGAGCAGTTTGAAATGAGAACGCATAAGAGGCTGATAGATATTATCAATCCCACAAGTGATACGATCAACGCCCTTATGAAGCTGGAATTGCCGGCAGGTGTTGATGTGGAGATAAAACAGTGATTCCGGGGATCGGGCATACGGGTTTTCGGAAGAATGTGTAAGCCCGTAGAAGCACGGGGGCGACTGTACTAAAATCTATTGCGAAACTGAGTTGAGAAATGAAGGTGAAGATATATGACATAAACGGCAAGGAAAAAGGCGATATAACTCTTGCCGACGCTGTATTTAAAATAAAGCCGAATAAATCAGCGATCTACTATGCACTCCGGGCTGAGCGGGCTAACATGAGACAGGGGACAGCCTCCACAAAGGGAAGATCCGAAGTCAGAGGGAGCGGCGCGAAGATGTACAGGCAGAAAGGTACCGGCAGGGCACGCGCTGGAAGCAGGAGAAGTCCGGTCAGGGTAGGAGGAGGGACGGTTTTCGGCCCCAAACCGAGGAGCTACAGAATCAATCTCCCGAAAAAGATAAAGAAGCTCTCCGTACGTTCGTTGCTTTCAATGAAGAAAATCGAAGATACGCTGAAGGTTGTCGAAGATTTTTCAGTGGACTCGGGTAAAACAGGAGAATTCTGCAGGATTGCGGAAAATCTGGTCGACAGAAACAGAAGGGTGCGGGTTCTTCTTATAGATAAAGATAGAAGTCCAATGAACAGAAGAGCGGGACGCAATATACCATGGCTCAGTTACTACGATGCCGCCCTGTTGAACAGTCGTGATCTTTATAACGCGAGCCAACTCATACTGACAGAGAGTGCTGTCAAGGTGTTGAATAAGAAATATACGGATAAATAATAGGCAATAACCACAATCGAACTGAGTGAAAAAGAAGATGAAAAAAGGCGAGATTCTAATAAACCCTAAAATCACCGAAAAGAGTACTGAACTGCAGGGAATGGGGAAGTACTGTTTCAAAGTAAACAAGAGGGCGAATAAAAAAGAGATAATGCAGGCTGTAAAAGAAATATTCAACGTGGAACCAGTCTCATGCAATATTATTAATATTAGAGGGAAAAAGAAGCGGGAGCGATACAAACTGGGTTATACATCCTCCTGGAAGAAAGCCATAGTAACGCTTAAAGAGGGAGAAAAGATAGAGCTGTTTGAAGGTGTATAGAAGCGGTGTACGTCCTTGACAGGATTCCCTGTGGGACTTAGTATCGACAAATAACTTTAATTGAAGTTACTTAGAAGCGGTCTACGTTCTTTCAGAACCGAATATCATAAAGTAACTTCGCGAGAAGTTGCCAAAATGCACGGGTTTCGGAAAGCTCTAAGATAATTAAATTAAACAGGTGAGAGAGTTTCAATGGCGATAAAGAAATATAAACCTACGACCCCATCGAGAAGGTTTTATTCGGTTGTCGACAAAGAGGGGATAACCGCCGACAAGCCCTACAAGCCGCTTACAGAGGGAAAGAAAAGGATAAGCGGCAGGAATAACAAGGGGAGGATTACGCTTCGTCGTCGGGGCGGCGGATCTAAGAAACTCTACAGAAAAATTGATTTCAAACGGGACAAGCGGGATATAGAGGGTACAATTGTTACCATAGAGTATGATCCCAACAGGAGTGCGAGAATTGCCCTTGTAAGTTATATCGATGGTGAAAAACGTTATATACTCGCACCGCAGGGACTCAAGGTCGGCGACCGGATTATTGCGGGAGAACACGCCAAGGCTTCACCAGGAAATGCACTGCCGCTCGGTAACATGCCCCTTGGTACAGTTATCCATAATGTGGAGCTCAGCCCGGGTAGAGGCGGACAGATGGCGCGTGCAGCAGGCACGTTTGTACAGCTTGCAGGAAAAGAGGGAAGCAGATGCGTCGTCAAGCTCCCGTCAGGGGAAATGCGGAACATCAATGCTCGTTGCTACGGAACGGTCGGCCATGTTGGAAACCAGGATCATTTCAATATCTCTCTTGGAAAGGCGGGTCGTTCGCGGTGGCTGGGGAGAAGGCCGAAGGTCAGAGGAGTGGCAATGAACCCTGTTGATCATCCCCACGGCGGCGGTGAAGGTAGATCATCCGGAGGGAGGCATCCGGTATCACCGTGGGGTGTTCCTACCAAAGGTTATAAAACGAGAAAAAAGCATAAGGATTCTGATAAGTATATTGTCAAGAAAAGGAAGAAGTAGAGGGAGGGTTTGCGTTGTCACGTTCTATCAAAAAGGGCCCCTTTATAGACAAAAAGCTGTTTAAAAAAGTGCTTGAGCTGAATAACAGGAATGATACAAAGATAATCAAGACATGGTCAAGAAGGTCAACGATATTTCCGGAAATGGTCGGGCATACTTTTAACGTGTACAACGGAAAGAAGTTTTTTCCTGTGTATATAACGGAGAACATGGTCGGTCATAAGCTCGGAGAGTTTGCTCCAACCAGAATATTCAAGGGCCATGCTGGATCAGAGCGTTCCTCGAGGGTGAAGTGAGCTTCGGTATAGTAATGAGGTGAAGAAATATGGTGGCACGGGCAGTTGCGAAGTATATAAAAATTTCCGGGAGAAAGGTAAATAGGTATACCAGAGAGGTCAAGCATCTTCCATACAGGGAGGCAAAGGCAGTATTGACACTTTCTCCGGCCAGAGGAGCGAAACTTCTTGCACGTGTGCTGCATTCCGCTTTTTCAAATCTCATGGCAAATAACAAGAATATAGATGAAGAAACGGTGAGAATACAGGAAATCGTTGTCAATGAGGGTCCGACCCTGAAGAGATGGCATCCAAGGGCCAGGGGCAGGGCTGACAGAATCCGGAAAAGGACGTGTCATATATCGGTTGTTGTGTCCGGAGAGGAAATTAAAAAGTAGGCAGGTTGACTTTTTAATCATAAAAGTTAATAGCGGTCAACTGAATAAAAGTAGAAAAACCACATTTGAGTGGGGGTATAAATGGGTCAGAAGGTAAATCCAATTGGGCTGCGGCTTGGGATAATACAAACGTGGAAATCGCGATGGTACTCACGGAAGGAATATGCCACGAATCTACATGAAGACGTAAAAATAAGAGAATATCTGAAAAAGCGGGTTTCAAACGGTGAGGTGGCAAAGATTGAAATCATCAGATATCCTGAAAAAGTAAATATTATCATACATACTGCGCGCCCCGGGATAGTGATAGGAAGGAAAGGAGCTGAGGTCGAAGCAATCAGCAAAGAGTTGGCTGCTTTCACGGATAAGGATATTCAGATCAAGATCAAGGAAATAAAAAATCCTGCAGTCGACGCTGCGCTCGTTGCCAGCAGTATTGCGCGACAGCTTGAGGGGAGGGTTGCCTTCAGGAGAGCCATGAAAAAGGCCATATCATCTGCGAGGCAGGCTGGCGCCCAGGGTGTTAAAATCACCTGTTCAGGACGACTGGGAGGCGCCGAAATGGCTCGAACTGAGAGCTATAAAGAAGGTATGATCCCGCTCCATACCTTCAGAGCCGACATCGATTACGGATTTGCGCAATCGAACACCACCTTCGGCACCATCGGTGTAAAGGTGTGGATTTATAAAGGAGAGGTTTTCAAGAGAGATACGCGACAGGATGCAGGTGTACTGCTTAAAAAGAAGAAAGCTGCTGTTACATAACCGGCAAGGTATCTGGGTCGTGGCCAAATAAAGCATGTTTCATTATTGGGTTTAATTATTTTTAACTCTAATTTTTATGAAGAAACAGAGTAAAACAAGATCGCATTGAGGCTCGTGTCAATCAGATTACGTAGAGGACGCTATGTTACAACCGAATAAAGTCAAATACCGGAAGAAACAGCGCGGAAGGATGCGGGGCAAAGCAACACGGGGCAGCTCTGTAGAGTTTGGTGAATATGGTCTGAGCGCTATTGAACCGGGTTGGATTACCAACAGACAGATAGAGGCAGCCCGAGTTGCGCTTACCCGGTACATGAAGCGGAGTGGCAAGGTTTGGATCAGAATGTTTCCCGATAAACCGTTTACAAAGAAGCCTGCAGAGACACGAATGGGAAAGGGAAAGGGAGCACCCGAAGGATGGGTGTGTGTGGTAAGACCGGGCAAGGTAATGTTCGAAGTAAGTGGAGTGCCCGAGGATGTAGCCCATGAGGCTTTCAGGCTTGCTGAGCATAAGTTGCCGATAAAATGCAGGTTTGTTGAAAGAATGACGATATAGAAGTGGCATATCCCTCCAGGGATACATGTCGTCAGGTACATACGGCCCTAGGGGACCGATCCTTGGCAGGACTGGATGTCGTAAAGTAACTTCGCGAGAAGTTACATTAGAAGAATCATGATATAGAGGAATTATCCATGAAGCAGAACCTGGATGAAATGACCAAGGATGAACTGAAGGAGCTGAAAGAAAAGCTGGTAAAGGACTATAGAATATTTCGCTTCAATAAAATGATGGGTCAACTGGAGAATACCCTGAAAATCAGGGAAACGAGAAGGGATATCGCTCGTGTAAATACGGTATTGCATGAGTATGAGCTCGGCATTCGAAAGGGCGCAAAGGTCAGCGATTGAATGCCGCTCACCGGCGTACCAAGGGCACTAGTACCAAGGGCACTAGTACCAAGGGTTCTAAAGGCATTATCCGGACGAAAAGCGTCCAGATGAATATTCGTATCATTTTTATGTGATGGAGTAGAGCATTGGCAGGTGAAAAAAACAGCGGTAAAAAAGAAACAAGAATTAAAACAGGGACTGTTGTCAGCAATAGGATGGAAAAAACAGTTGTCGCTGTTGTGAAAACGTTGGTTAAACACCCGATGTATAAAAAATACATTAAAAGGTCAAAACGCTATAAGGTGCACGATGTAAAAAACGAATGTAATATCGGTGATGTCATACGATTCAGGGAGACGCGGCCGATCAGCAGGGAAAAATCGTGGATACTGGTAGATATTCTGGAAAGAGCGAAGTAGGGGAAAGCGATGATACAGTCGGAATCGTACCTGAATGTTGCAGACAACAGCGGGGCGAGGAAGCTTCTCTGCATCAAGGTGCTCGGAGGCTCGAGAAGAAGATACGCTTCAATCGGTGATATCGTGGTATGTTCGGTCAAGAACGCACTGCCAAATGCGCAGATAAAAAAGGGCGAAAAGGTCAAAGCTGTGATCGTGCGCACAAAAAAAGAAATCAGGCGGATCGACGGCAGTTACATCCGTTTTGACGATAATGCGGCTGTTGTGGTTGATAATCAAATGAATCCGAGAGGGACAAGAATATTTGGTCCGGTTGCAAGAGAGCTCAGAGACAGGAATTTTATGAAAATTGTATCTCTCGCTCCAGAAGTTTTATAGCACGATTGGACACGGCGGGGGAAAATAAATGGCGATAAAAGTTAAAAAGAATGACAGAGTGCGGCTCACCGCAGGGAAAGACAGGGGCAAGGAGGGAAAAGTCCTCTTTGTAGATATAAAGAAAAGCCGCCTTATTGTAGAGGGCCTCAATCTCGTGAGAAAAACAAAGCGGCCCGATCAGCAGAGTCAAAAAGGCGGTATTATAGACATTGAAGCGCCGGTTCATATTTCAAATGCCATGATTGTGTGTCCAAAATGTTCATCTGCGGTAAGGGTGAAGCGTAAAGAGCTCGAAAACGGAAAGAAGGTTCGTGTTTGCGCTAAATGCGGAGAAGTACTCGACAAAGTGTAGGGTACGGTTTTACGCTTAATATACTGAGGAAGGGAATACTATTGGGGAAGACGGTTATGGTTCCACGTATGAAAGAAAAATACAGAAAAGATATCATCGAAAAAATAAAAAAGGATTTCAGCTATAAAAACAGTATGCAGGTTCCTCGGCTCGATAAAATCGTTCTTAATATGGGAATGGGCGAGGCTATTGACAACAAGAAGCTGCTGGAAGCGGCGGTCGATGAGATGACTCTGATAAGCGGCCAAAAACCGGTACGGACTAAGGCGAAGAAGTCGGTTGCATCCTTCAAGGTGCGAAAAGGTATGGAGATAGGATGCAAAGTGACCCTTCGTGGCGATAGAATGTACGAGTTTCTCGATCGGTTTATCAACATTGCACTGCCGAGGGTACGGGATTTTCGAGGTGTCTCCAAGGATTCGTTCGACGGTCGAGGTAATTTTGCCGTTGGCATAAAAGAACAGATCATTTTCCCGGAAATCGATTACGACAAGGTTGAAAAAGTACACGGAATGGACATCGTGATTTGTACAACGGCGAAAACCGATGAAGAGGCAAAGAAGCTTCTAGAATACTTTGGAATGCCGTACAGTAAATAGGGGGTGTTATGGCAAAAAAATCTCTTATTGCGAAAGCGAAGCTGCCGCAGAAATATCGGACACGGTACTACAACAGATGTAAGATCTGCGGTCGCCCGAGAGGATATTTGAGAAAGTTTGAAATGTGCAGAATATGTTTCCGGAAGCTTGCCAGTGAAGGGATGATTCCCGGGGTGACGAAATCGAGCTGGTAGATATCTGCTCCTGCAGCACTGGCTGTGTAAACGATTTTTTACAAAAGAGGGTGATATTGTGAGTCAAACAGATCCAATTGCAGATATGTTGACGGTCATAAGAAATGCTAATATGATCAAACTGGAGAAAGTGGACATTCCTGCAAGCAAGTTAAAGATGGAAATCGTAAAGATATTCAAGAATGAAGGATTTATTAAAAATTTTAAACTTATCGAGGACGACAGCAAATCGTACATTCGTGTTTATCTTAAATACACACCGAACGGTGAGTGTGTTATTCATAATCTCAAACGTGTTTCGAAACCGGGGTTGAGGATTTACAGAAGAAGGCATGAAATACCGCGTATTTTCAACGGATACGGAACATCCATCATATCGACTTCAAAAGGCGTTCTAACCGACAAGAAAGCGCGGGAACAGAATGTCGGCGGTGAAGTGCTTTGTTTCATATGGTAAATGATTGATGTACAAAGATTAAATATTACACATATTTATTGAAGAGGGTCAAAGATGTCGAGAATCGGCAAAGCGCCTATAAAACTGCCGGAAAAGGTAACCTTTGCTCATGAAAAAACCATGGTGAAGGTTATAGGTCCGAATGGAAAACTCGAAATGGATATACCGTTTGAGGGAAAGTATGAGATTAAAGATAATGTTGTTACGATTATTCCGACGGACACCAGTAAACGGGCTTTTTACGGATTAACCCGGTCGCTCATCTACAATATGGTGATCGGTGTGTCGAAGGGATTCAGCAAGAGCTTGAAGATCGTGGGTGTCGGTTACAAAGCTCAGGTTCAGGAAAAGAAGCTGGTGCTTAATGTCGGTTATTCTCAACCGGTTACTTATACGATACCTGAAGGTGTTTCCATTGAGGTCGCCGAACAAAACACCATTGTCGTTAAAGGAATAGATAAACAACTCGTCGGACAGGTTTCAGCTGAAATCAGGGGGTTCAGGCCTCCTGAACCCTATAAGGGCAAGGGGATTATGTATGCCAACGAACGGGTCAGAAGAAAAGCGGGTAAAGCAGCAGTAAAATAATGGGATATGAATAATACAGGGTAACATGTGCCCGAAGGGTATGTGTGCCCTCGGGGTACTGGTGCCCTCGGGGTACGTGTGACCGAACCGATGGAACTATACGGGCAAGGAAAAAGGGCTGTAAAAAATGAACAAGCATGAAAGACGCCTGAGAAGGAAGAAGGGCATAAGAAAGAAGATTCATGGTACATCTGGTGTGCCGAGAGTCACTGTTTATAAAAGCAATAAGCATCTGTACTTGCAGGCCGTTGATGACGATACCGGGAAAACACTTCTCTTTTCTTCCGATTTGAAGAATGGGGTGAAGAATAACCGTGAAGGCGCCCGGATTGTCGGGATGCAGGCTGCTGAGAAGATGAAAAAGAAGAAGATAACCAGGGTGGTTTTTGACAGGAACGGAAACATCTATCACGGGGTAGTTAAATCGGTTGCAGAGGGCATCAGAGAAGGCGGTATCAAGCTATAGACCTTGATACAACGGTGAGGCGGGCACAGATTACCGGTTTTTGGAAGACGACGGCAAAAGTGTATGTTATTCGGACGCGTAACGCATGAATAAAGTCGCTTGACGGCGGCATTATTATATAAGGGGGAGCTTGAGTTGGCAGAAATTATTAATGAAACAAACGAAGAGCAGCTCACTGAAAAGCTTGTAAAACTCAACAGGGTGGCCAAGGTGGTAAAAGGAGGGAGGCGGTTCAGTTTCAGCGCTCTCATGGTTGTCGGAGATAAAAACGGTCATGTCGGTGTGGGATTTGGAAAGGCGAACGAAGTTTCTGAGGCAATCCGAAAGGGAGTTGAAAAGGCAAAAAAAAATATCGTCACGATCAATTTGAAAGGGAACACCATTCCACATGAGGTGGAGGGTAAATTCAAAAGCGGTACGGTTATTTTGAAACCCGCTTCACCTGGTACGGGTATTATTGCGGGCGGACCTGTGCGTGCGGTAGTTGAGCTTGCCGGTATCAAGGATATACTGTCCAAGTCTCTCGGAACATCGAACGCACTTAACATCGTGAAAGCCACAATGGAGGGGCTTACGAGACTCATGAATCTGGGACACATACTTGAAATCAGAGGGAAAACCGCAAAGGAACTTTTTGGTTGATTGGAAAGGCATACTGAATATGTTGAGGATAAAACTGATTAAGAGCCTTATAGGAAGGCCGGAAAAGCAGCGAAAGATAGTGCGGGCTCTTGGACTCCGTAAAAGGGGTTCAGTTGTGAAGCATGATGAAAACCCGGCATTAGAAGGTATGATAGTAAAAGTATCGCATATGCTGGAAGTCGAGAGGGTGAAGAAATGAGTATACATCCCCCCAGCGGTTCGTTAAAAAAAAGGAAAATAGTGGGAAGAGGCCAGGGCACTGGCCGTGGATGCACTGCAGGACGCGGGAGCAATGGGCAGAAGTCAAGATCGGGCTTCAGTCGCCAGATGGGTTTTGAGGGTGGACAAATGCCTCTGGCAAGGCGAATACCCAAGAGGGGATTCAATAATACAACGTTTGAAAAGACCTATCAAGCTGTGAATATACAGGATCTGAATAGATTCAACGACGGAGATGATGTTGGGTATGACGCCCTTCTAAAAATGAAGTTGGTGAATAAAAAGACACGTTTTATCAAACTGCTTGCAAAGGGTGAATTGAAAAAAAAGCTAACTGTCAGGGTGCAAAGGGCGTCTGCTGCGGCAAAGGAAGCGGTAGAAAAGACGGGTGGATCACTGGATATTATTTTGTAAAAGGGGCATAGAAAAAGCGGTGTATGTCCTTGACAGGATGTATCTTCTTGGGACCGAGTTTCAAAACGTAACTTGCTCGAAGTTACTTAGAAGAAGACTATTCTATCTCTAATAAGGGAATTCTATGGCGGCGCAAAGTAATATTGTTGTTAATATATTTAAAATTCCCGAGCTGAGAAGGAGGGTCCTGTTTACCCTCGTAATGCTCATTATTATTCGCATCGGGGCCTACATCCCGGTTCCAGGTGTTGATGCTGTTGCCTTAGAACGGCTTTTCACACAGACGGGTGGAGGCCTTCTGGGGTTTTTAGACCTTTTTGCCGGAGGCGCTCTAAGAAGGTTTACTCTTTTCGCCCTCGGGATTATGCCGTATATATCTACGTCCATTATACTTCAGCTCCTGACGGTCGTGGTTCCGGTGCTTGAACGCCTCTCGAAGGAAGGCGAGAGCGGGCGCAAAAAGATTCAGCAGATTACGCGGTTTGGAACGGTCATTATCAGTGCCATTCAGGCGTATGCGCTTACCATATTTATGAAATCACAACCTGACGTGATTGTCAATCCCAGTATAGGTTTCACTATCAACGCAATTGTTGCCATAACGGCCGGGACACTCTTTCTCATGTGGGTTGGGGAGCAGATTACAGAAAGGGGTATTGGTAACGGGATATCACTAATAATTTTTATTGGTATTGTGGCGAGAGTACCCGTTGCGTTCAAACAGGTATACGATCAGTTGAAGATCGGCGAATTGAACCCTGTTGTGCTCATCGCGTCATTCGGAATATTTGTCGGAATCGTTATGTTTGTTATCATCGAACAGCAGGGGCAGCGCAGGATTCCGATCCAGCACGCAAAGAAGGTAATCGGGAGGAAGGTCTATACCGCACAGGCGACACATCTGCCTCTCAAAATCAACCCATCGGGTGTTATCCCTATCATTTTTGCATCATCCGTTCTGTTGTTTCCTGCGCAAATTGCGAAATCATTAGGAACACATGCACCGTTTCTCGAAAGAATAGCAACGCTGCTGTCACCGGGAAACGTTCTGTATTTGACGCTCTATGCTCTTTTAATAATATTTTTCACCTATTTTTACACGCAGATTCAGCTAAACCCGGTTGACATCGCCGACAATCTGAAAAAGGTTGGCGGGTATATACCGGGTATACGGCCCGGAGCGAATACATCTACCTATCTCCAGCGTGTGCTGAACAGAATTGTTCTCCCGGGCTCAATTTTTCTGGCTATTATCGCTCTTGTGCCGACTATCATTCAACGGTGGCTCAATCTGCCATCAGCAATGGCATATTTAATGGGAGGCACCTCGTTACTCATTATGGTCGGCGTCGATCTTGATACAATGAAACAGATAGAATCCCATCTGCTGATGCGCCATTATGATGGATTTATGAAAAAGGGTGGGAAGTTACGGGGGAGAAATCTTTAGGGTAATGACTTTTATATGGCGCAACTCGGCTGCAGATTTAATGAAATCGTGGCGGTTTGACGGTAAAACAAAAATTGGTTATGATAGTATGAGCAAATATTTTTTCTATTTTTTGAGTCCAATAAATAGGCAAGTAAACTTACAATCATAAAAGGTCAAACCGATAAATGCCTGATGGTGCACTTGCCTAATGGTCTTTACCGATATTTTCCAATGCTTAATAGGTCATGGACAAGAAAAACATCATTTTCTATTAAAGATACTGGTACAAAATATCAGAATTCTAATGGATAAAACCATAATCGGAGGTCTGATGTCAAAAGAAGAGGCGATAACAGTAAACGGTATCGTTAAGGAACCTCTTCCAAATGCCATGTTCAAGGTCGAACTCGAAAATGGACATATCGTCCTTGCACACATTTCAGGAAAAATGAGGATGCATAATATACGGATTCTTCCCGGAGACAGGGTCAGCCTGGAGCTTTCACCCTATGATTTGAACAGAGGAAGAATAACATACAGGTACAAGTAAAGGCATTTTTGCAGTTGGTCGGATATGTTGGTGGATAAAGAGTATAGACGCACCTGATGAACTGATGCAACCGAGGATTAGAAATGAAAGTAAGAGCTTCTGTTAAAAAGATTTGTGATAAGTGTAAGATAATTCGCAGGAGGGGGGTTCTTCGCGTTATTTGCGATAACCCGAAACACAAACAGAGACAGAAATAGAGAAGGATAAGAATAGAACGAAGAGAGGATAATAGATTCGATGGCACGAATTGCAGGAGTCGATTTACCGAGCAGTAAACGGGTTGAGGTTGCTCTTACCTATATATATGGGGTTGGAAAAACAAGGGCGAAAGAAATTATTCGTCAGTCGGGACTAAATCCGGATACCCGTGTGCATAAGCTTACGGATGAAGAAATTGCAAAGCTCAGGAGCATCATCGAAAAAGAGTACAAAATAGAGGGTGAGCTCAGGGCCGAGGTGTCTCTGAATATAAAAAGGCTGACCGACATCGGTTCGTACCGGGGCCTCAGGCATAGAAAGAGTTTACCGGTAAGAGGTCAGAGGACAAGAACAAATGCCCGGACCAGAAAAGGCAAAAAGAAAACCGTTGCAGGAAGAAAGAAGTAAAGGAGTATTCATTTGGCTAAACAGGTGAAAACGAGAGCAAAGAAAAAGGAAAAGAAAAACATTGCTGAGGGAATCGTGCACATTCAGGCGACTTTCAACAATACGATTGTGAATATTACCGATAGAATGGGAAACACCATTGCCTGGTCGAGTGCGGGAAGCCTCGATTTCCGCGGGGCAAAAAAAAGCACCCCTTTTGCAGCACAGGTGACTTCCGAAAACGCCGCACGCAAGGCAATGGATCACGGATTAAAGGAAGTTGATGTATATGTCAAGGGTCCCGGGTCCGGAAGAGAATCGGCTATACGAACTCTGCAGGTTGTGGGTTTAAAGATAAATGTCATTAAAGATGTAACGCCGATTCCTCATAACGGGTGCAGACCCAGAAAGAGACGAAGAGTCTGAAATTTGTTCAGCAAAGTACGCTCAATGTTACATTGAGCTAATAGTTTTTATCTCAGGAACTGCTGCGCTTCATACTGGTATCAGTTTAAAGTAGAAACGTATACCAGTCCTGAAAACGTATAAATTGTATGGAGGCACAATGGGGAGATATATAGGGCCATCCTGCAGGCAGTGCAGGAGAGAAAGTATAAAGCTCATGCTGAAGGGTGACAGATGCCTTTCAAGCAAGTGTGCTGTTATCAAAAAGAAGTTTCCGCCCGGGCAGATACCAAGACGTCGTGCGAAAATATCGGAATACGGCATACAGCTGAGAGAAAAACAGAAGGTAAGGCGGTATTACGGTCTTCTCGAGAAGCAGTTTAGAAGGTATTTCGAAATTGCTTCGAAAAAAAAAGGTATTACCGGGGAAATCTTACTGTCCTTGCTCGAACAGAGACTGGATAATGTCATATTCCGCATGCATTTTGCATCTTCAAGAAAGATGGCTCGGCAGCTGGTCAGGCATGGACATATACAGGTTAATGGTAAAAAGGTGGATATTCCTTCCTTCCTTCTGAAGGAGGGTGATGAGGTGGAGGTCAGGGAAAAAAGCAAGAAGATGATTTCCGTACTGGAAAGCATGAAAAGTGAATCGAGAGTCGGTACGGTATCGTGGATTGAGCTTGACCCCGATTCTTTGAAAGGGAAGTTCCTTTACCTGCCGAAGCGGGAAGAAATTGATCTGCCTGTTAACGAACAGCTCATAGTCGAGTTGTATTCCAAATAAATCGGGAGTTGTATATAAATGGCTCATAAAAATCTCTTAAAAGGGATGAAAAGGCCGAAAGCGATCGTTATCGAACACGAGGGGAGCAGTAAAAATTTCGGACGTATCATTGCTTCTCCTCTGGAAAGAGGATACGGTACAACACTGGGAAACTCTCTTCGGAGAGTTCTGCTTTCGGCTCTACAGGGATACGCAATCGTTGCTGTGTACATCGAAGCATTTGATCCAAAAAAGAACGTGATGAAACGTATAACAAGCGAGTTCGATACGATCCCCGGAATGGTCGAAGATACCATTGACTTCCTGCTCAATATCAAGAATGTTCGCCTCCGGTTGAAGGATGAGGCTGAAGTGAGGACCATATCCATCACTAAAGAGGGAGAGGGTGATTTTACTGCCGGAGAACTTGCGGTTGATGACAATATTACCGTTTTGAATCCTGATCTTCATCTTGCAACCCTTGCCGATGGAAGTAAGCTAAACGTTGATATTCAGATTAATCTCGGTCGAGGGTATGTACCATCCGAGGCGAATGTGGATAATATCGAGACGATTGGAACTATTCCGGTCGATGCCCTTTTTTCTCCTATAATAAAATCCAGTTTCAGTGTTGAGAATGCAAGGGTTGGACAGAGGGGTGATTACGACAAACTGATTCTTGAAGTCTGGACTGACGGAAGTATAAATCCGGAGGATGCAGTTGCGGATGCGGCAAAGATACTGAAAGATTATCTTGTGCACTTTATAAACTTCAATGAAGAATTCGAGTATGAAGAAGACGAGTATGATGAGGAATTCGAGAAGCTGAAACAGGTTCTTGATACGCCTGTAGAAGAGCTCGAGCTGTCGGTTCGCTCATCAAATTGTTTGCGAAATATTGATATTAAGACGATAGGCGATCTCGCTCAGAGATCGGAGGAAGAGATTTCGAAAACGAAAAACTTCGGTAAAAAATCTCTCCAGGAAATCAAAGATAAGCTGTCCGAATACGGGCTTGCACTCGGGATGAGGGATGTCCTGGAACAGAAACTGACAAAGCACGAAGTGGAGAAGTAGTATGAGACATCGCATGAAAGGTGTAAAGCTTAACAGAGACAAGGAACATAGAAATGCCATGTTCTCAAATATGATGGAATCTTTTTTCGAGTATGAGAGGATCCGTACAACAGTAGCCAAAGCCAGAGAGCTCAGGCGGCTCAGTGAAAAAATGATTACAAGAGCGAAGGAAAACACCCTGCACAACAAGAGGATTGTCTTGAAGAGATTGAAAAACAGAGATGTTGTTGCAAAACTGTTTGATGATATCGCTCCGCGGTATAAAAATGTTCATGGGGGCTACACCAGGGTGATTAAAGTCGGTCAAAGGGCGGGTGATGGCGCGGAAATGTCGATTCTTGAGCTTGTTGAGGTTCAGGTGAAACCCGCAAAATAGATCTACAGCGATACTTCTAATTCCAAAAGTGCTTGAGTTTCGGGACCAGGTGTTTAAAAGCAGAGTATAGTATATGTTTTTTGTCTTATGGCTGAATTTCTAACAACTTAACGGGAAAGTACCGCCGTAGCACGAGATGGTTCGAATTTCTCCCCATGCCCAGATTGTCAATACACTCATTTTTGCCGCTTCGGCACTCATCGTAAAAAACCTGTTCGTTCCCGGTATCCAGTGTATACTCATCATACTTTCAATAATTCTGTTCGACATCCGATACAAGGGCCGTATTTTTACATTTCTAGTCCCCCTGATACCAATCATACTTTTTATCCTGATTCTCAACTCCTTCAGAGGAGGCGGAGAAATACTCCTTCGTGCGGGTCCCCTTCTACTGATGAAGCAGGGAATTATACGCGGAGCCTATTATTCTATTTTTATTATCGAGCTCTTTTTTATGAGCAGGGCGCTTACTGACAGCTTTTCCGGTGAAGACTTCATTTCAACTCTCTATACTATTGATACAGTTGTTTTCCATCTATTTCGGAAAAAGCCGGATACGGAGGGGAAGTCCGAAAATGGAATTCTCAGGGTTCTTTTCTACATCATGAGGATTTTCTACAACAGCTACTCGCAGGTTGCAATATTTTTCAAAAAAGGACCTTCCCTGAAGGATAAAACAGTTTTATTCTTCAGGGAGGCATTTTTCAGGTCCCTTGATGAATTTGAGAGTCAACCCGAAAATATGCTTCATGTAATAGCCATGCTGCCGGGTGATATATTGTATATTATTCTGCAGGTTTTTTTTATGGTACCTGCTTTCTTTTTGCCTGTTCTTCATATATAAAAGAGGCGTTCACCCGATTTTTTTCAGCGTTACTCGATGGGTTGTAACTCGAGTGTTTTAACGCAGCCGTCCTTTACGTCTTCCTCGCTGTAGAAAAGGGTATGGTATTCACTGTTGAACCACCCCTCGATCTGGTCATCGTAGTGGGGACTTGAAGGATTGCCTGACTGCCCCGGGACAAGTACGCTCAATGACTGTCCAAGGTTGGAAAGATCCGCAATAAATCGATACGGGGGACCGATTACGGTATCGCTGCGGAGGTCGTGCATATTGGAGAAACTCGCCCACACCGTTGTTCCGTCTCCTCCGATGGGAAATGGACCGCGATTGAAAAATCCTGCCAGAGCCTTGACGCTGCCTAATGGGTGGCCCAAGGTAAGACTGTGGAGGTTGCCCCATGTCCAGTTTTCCATGGATTTTCCCAGCTTCTTTTTTAAAACATGAATAGTCTCTGTTAGCGATTTGAGAATAATTTGTTTTCTGTCATTTCCTTTTGCAGAACCAAACCAGCGGGATTCCCGGCTACCGAGTTCCTTTTGGAGCCATTCAAGAGAGTGCCAGCAGAACATGCTGTACTCTCCGAGGACAGGTGTCGGCCCCTTTCCCATGTAGTGCTCTGTCAGGTTTCCCAGTTCTTTCGACAAAACAGAAGAGATGAGCGTGCGAACGAGAGTTTCATACAGCGCGGCTGCCGGGCTGTTACTTTCAAGCACACCGTCCCAATTCCTGAGCAGGTTGAGAGCTTTTCCCGGTTCTCCGTGAACATCTTTTTCCGAGTTCTGGCTGAAAGGCGCGGTTATAAATTTCACAATCGTCAATGCTGTATGTGATTGGAGGTCATGATGAAGCTTCATCATATCGGTAATGCTGAAGGGCTTTTTTTCTTTCAGATATTCTTCTATACGCTCTGCTCTGTCACCGGCACAGTACTCATAGCCCAGTGTGAAAGGATAGTCTTTTCCCGCTACCTGGTTGTTGGCTGATACGATATACCCGCATTTCGGGTTGAACGAATGCGGCAGCTCATTAAAAGGAATATACCCTTCCCATTCATAGTCATCAACCCAGCCGCTTACGGGCAGGGTCCCATTTCCCTTTCTTCGTAACGGGATCTTTCCCGCGAGGGTGTAGGCGATATTGCCCTCCGTATCCGCATAGTGGATATTCAGGTTGGGCATGGCCCAATGCGCAAGAGCCTCCCGGAATTCATAACAGTTGCCCGCGCGCAGCATGTCATGCATCGCGCGGGAGGTTGCATCCTCTTCTGCACCGACCCATCGCAGTGACAGGTATTCGCTATCGGGAATTTCTGCTGTGAGCGCGTTGATAACAGGACCATGTGTGGTAACAAGCACCTTTTCAATAACAGGGCGGCTTTTTTTTACGAAAATCTTTTCATCGATGACAACGGCATTATGCCATTTTCCCATGTACTCGTACTGAACGGTACTATCATCAGTTTTCCTGATCCGCTCCATGTACAGATCCTGCACGTCCGACATTCCGGCCGTAAACCCCCATGCGACACGGCCGTTGTGCCCGGAGACGATAAAGGGAATACCGGGTGAGGTGATTCCGGCAAGCTGTAACTCATTGCAGACAAGATGGTTTTCATACCATATTGCCGGTGTGCTCAAAACGAGGTGCATGTCATTGCACAGTATAGGAGCGCCCGACGCAGTTTTCGATCCAGAAAGTGTCCAACAGTTGCTTCCCGTTCCTTCAAAAGGAGAATGGCCGGTGTAAAAACGAGAATCGGAAAATCTCTTCAACGGAGTGTTCTGCTGATTGGCCTCCTTGTTCTTATCTGCTATCACGGTCGGCCAGAAGTCGAAATAACCGGGCTCCAGTGTACTCTCAAGCTCAGGGCCGAGCTGCCTTATAATTAGAGAACGAATAAGCTCACTTTCCCAGTTTACGGAAAGATTCCATGACATCAATTTATTCCAAACCATAGTATCGAAAGGTTGCCAGGGGTCGGGTTCGTAACGCAGGAGAGTGAATTCCACCGGAAGTCTTCCGGCTTTTATGAATGTGTTGATCCCTTCGCAGTACGCGCGCTGTTCGAGCAGCACTTCAGAATCCAGCTGTGAGGTCTCGAGCCGGGCGGCCCTGTTCAAACCAAGTATTCGTGTCCAGCGATCGATATCGAGGGTTATACGGCCGAAAATTTCTGAAAGCCGGCCGGAGGCTGCTCGGCGTTCGAAGTCCATCTGCCAGAGCCTGTCCTGCGCATGAACGTATCCCTGCGCAAAAAGAAGATCGTGTACGTTTTTCGCGTATATGTGCGGTATTCCCCAACTGTCTCTCAATATTTTAACGTCTGCATTGAGCCCATTCAGCTGTAGGATGCCTTCCATTTCCGGTGTTTTTCTGCTCAGAAATGTGAGCCAGAGGCGCAGAAAAGGAGCAATAATAGTAAGGAGCGGCAACTTCTTTTTCCCATGCAGTTGATTTTCTATACGTGCCTATGGTTTTATTCATAAAATAAGGTAAAAACCATTTGGCAAGTGATAAATTTGATTTTTACGATTGATAAGAACACTTGTCCATTAATACGGCAATATCTGGATGTATTACTGAACAAAAAAATGCCGACATTATTTCCAGAATGCTTCTGTCGAAATTGATTTCAGCTTTTTATCATCCATATACATAATAAGCCCTTCAATTCCCATCCGTTTAAGAAATGCGTATCCTCTCTCGCTTCCCATGACAAATACAGCAGTTGCGATTGCGTCACCGAACGCGGTTTCATCGGCAAGCACGGTAACACTTCTGCAGTCGCTGAAGGGGTACCCGGTTTTCGGGTTGAATAGATGGCTGTAGCGCCTGTTGTTTTCAATGAAAAACCGTTCATAATCACCGGATGTTACGATAGCCATATCAGTTTTTTCAAGAATCCCACTGAACCTGTTGCTGTTTAGCGGGTCTTGAATAGCAATGCGCCACTTTCTGTTTTGATCGGTAAAACCACGTACATAGATATCGCCGCCTGCATCAATTAGAAAATCGTTGTATCCATTTTTGATGAGAAAAAGCCGAACCAGGTCCACGATTTTTCCTTTTGCAACTCCGCTCAAATCGAATTGAACATTTTGCGGTTTTTCAATTCTTCCATCTTCGACCGTCACCTTTGAATAGCCTACTCTTTTAAGTGCAGATTTTACCAGGTCATCTGCCGGCAGGTGTGGTGAGTCGGTATCAAATCCCCACACACGAACGATCGGCAGAACAGTCGGATCAAAGTAACCGTCGGTCAACTCAGCGTACCGCAATGCTTCACGAAGGAGATCGAACAGTATTTCATTATCCTGCCGTTTCAGCAATACTGATTTGTTGAAACCCACCAGAGCCCCGTGCCTGCTTCTGTAATCGAAGTTTGTTTCATACTCGGCAATAGTATTATACGCTTGTTCAAATATTTTATAAACCCTGGTATTTTCTTTTTTATTCGTAACGATTGATATTTTTACATATGTTCCGAGAGCGATTCTCGTGTCTGAAATTGTAATCTTTTTTCCCGAACATGAGACGACCATCAGTAGTGCAATTACGACAGACAGTATCGATGCGATTAGTTTTTTATAGAAAAAAGCCGGTATCGGTTTGCTCATGTTGCGACGGTGTTTTTGGAGTAGAAGGCGTGATAGATCTTTCATTTCACATTTTGAGCTGAGCCAGGTCCTGTTTAGTGTACATCCCTTTGAGCGGGATGCCTTCCCCCGTAATATACTGCTTCTTTTTTCCTTCTAAAAGTATACTTACCCCAGAAACCTGAGAAAACCCGAATGATGTGAATAGAACCTGCGAAAGCTGCAACAGTATTGCTTCCCTGCCGCTGTAATTTGCCTCGAATTGGCTGTTGAAATTAAGTGTAAGCAGGCCGTTTTCTATACGTGCGGATATAAGAGATGTACCTTCGGGGATAAGGCTTATAATACCGTTTTTCTGTTCTGATTGGGTCGGTCCGTGAAGAAGGGCGTTAATTGTCTTTGTGATTGGAGAATCTTTATACTCCACGTTTCTTTCAACTGGCACGAGCCGGATGGAACCGTCGTTCTGGTTGAACTTGACAAAGAAAAGATTGGTTGCAAGAATTTTTTCCGTAACGGCTTTTTTTTCAGCTTTTTCCTGCTTTTTCTTTGTCAGGGTGGGTTCTTCTTTTGTTTTTACCGCAGGTTTTTTTTCTTCCTCTGATGCAGGAGAAGAAGGTGTGGTTTCTTCGATTGCCGCCTGTGTTCCTTCACCGGTTTCAGAAGCTTTCTGATTTTCGGCATTACCAGCGGCCTCTTCGGATGCTTCGGTTTTTTCCTTCTTTACTTCTTCTGTTACTTCTTTGCCGGAAATACCGTTTTTTAATGTAGAAAATGTTTGTCGTAACGAGCCTTTACCACGATAAACAATAATAACTATGATAACCAGAAGAATGACAATCCAGAACAGGCACCCTGTCTTCCCGATTCTCGGCCTCGTTCTTCTTCTCGGCATATGGAATTTTTCCTGTTGCAATTTTGCGCAGGATGTTTGAAACTTTACACTGCAGGCGGCCTGCGTTCGTCGGGTTTAGGAGCTTTAGACAGGCCGTGAAATACCTGCGCTGTGCAGTATAGATTTTATATCGGTATTTGTCAAGAAAACAAAAGTGCGGGAGAACCTGCTGATGAAAAAAACAGCTTTTTTATGTGTATTCTGTTTATTTCTCATTGCGTCTTGCAGCGTGTTCAAATCTAAAACCTTTACACTCAGCATCAACGGGCGGCCGCTCTCAGTTGAAATAGCGCGTACTAAAGCTCAACGAAAGGAAGGCCTTATGTACAGGGAAGAGCTCGGCTCGCATGAGGGTATGCTTTTTGTATTTAAGGAGGATCGGTACCTGACATTCTGGATGAAAAATACAAAGGTTCCGCTTTCCATTGCTTTTTTAGATGAAAATGGAAAAGTGACCGATATATATGATATGGAACCCTATTCACTTTCACCCGTGCGTTCCAGAAATAAGTGCAGGTATGCACTGGAGGTGAATCGGGGCTTTTTTACTGAATGCAACCTTTCGGTCGGTGATATGATCGATCTAAGCGTAGTGAGAAAAAAATAATGAAATTACGAATGTTGACGGCTTCACTGGTGCTCTGTGCGATTTGCGCCGTCCCACTCTTCGGAAAGGGCGAGGGAAGGGTTTTACTCTACTACTTTCAGAATTTGACCGGTGATGAAACCTACGATGATTTGATGTACCGGATACCATTGTGCATATATGGAGAACTGCAAAATGACAAAAAGAAAAAAGATGTATCCATAATAGATGAAAAGGGTTTGACGGAATACTATCAGGATCGTTCGATAAATTTATGGGAGAAAGATTTTCTTTTAAGTGTCGCGAAGAAACGGCGGATCAGCAGGATATTTTTCGGATACTACTATATCGAGAGCGGCAGTATTATCGTCAGGGGCAAGGTGTACTACCTTGAAAGCGGTCTTATACTCGACGTTTCCCGGGAAAATGTAACCACTGAAAAGAATGTGTTTTTCACGACATTAGGGAAAATTGAGAGTATGTCTGTTGAGCAGATGAGACAATGCGCATCGAAAGAAAAACCGAAAGAGGTGAAAACCTCCCGCAGATCTCTCGGTAGTATAAAGGAATCGAAAACCGAAACTGTGCTTTCGACGAGCATCGGGGTGCTCATTCCGACTCTCGACTGGGGAAAACTGTATTCATCTGGTGTTTACTCAGAAGTATCATACATATACTATCCACTCAAGGATATAGTCCCCATCGGTTTCGGCCTTCAGACGGGATTTATGATACTCAGCAAGGAGGGGGATTCCTATATTTCATCGCAGAACGTGATCCTTCCGTTTGCGACGTCGGTACGCTATGCAATCCCGGGACGGGGTATTATCGACAGATTGCTCTTCTCATTCAATATCGGTTTGGCACGCTCTTCACTCTCTGTAAACAATGAGGTTTTTACCTCAATGGATTTATATACAAGCGGCGGTATCGGCGTTAACTTTAATTTCAGGAAAAACAACAATATAACCGTTAAACTGGGGCTTCTTACAGTCTCGTATCGTGATTCTCCGCTGAATGCGATAACCTGTGAAATCGGATGGCGGTTTTACGACTATCAATAGTGTCAACTATCAATAGTGTCAACTATCAATAGTGTCAACTATCAATAGTGTCAACTATCAATAGTAAATTTAGTGCAGAAATACTGGTACAAAAAACCAGAATTTTAATAGATTAAACTAAAAATAGGCAAGTAAACTTTCAATCGTAAAAGGTCAAACCTACACTTGCCTAATGGTTTTTACCTAATAGAATTTATACCTGCGGCACGCGATAATAGGTAATTGTACCGTAATAAGTCAGTTGAACATAAAAATTCTGGTACCTGTGCCCTTGGTACAAAAGGAAAAGATATCGCTTTGCTGGACCAGAATTCTAGTATGTAAAATTATAAAGATACGGTATGTACGGTATGAAAAAACTCATTATTGCCTCTCTTATCTTCATTGTCTGCTTGCAGTGGGCATGGGCGGATGAACTGTTTATTAACACCGATCCGATCGGCGCCGATATTTTCTTTGGAAAAAAGTATATTGGTAAAACACCGTATCGATTACGGGAATTTACCGGGGATTCAGTCAAGATCCTGATTCAGAAAAAAGGGTATGAGGTTATCAAGGATACCGTTCAGCAGACAGGGGCGAGGTCTCAACTGCAGTTTTATTCTCTGGTCCCGCTCAGTGCGGACCTTGTACTCTATCAAAAGGGGAAAGATCTGTATATGAATGATGTGCATGCCGGGAAAACGCCTCTTTTAATCAAGAACATACCCGGCGGTGTTTATGAGATACAGAGCAGGGAGGGGAAAATATACATATCAAACGCGGCAAACATCCGCCTGAAAAGAACTACATTCGTGGAAACACTGTTCACTGCGGGATTTTTTTTAGTTTCCGCTGGAGGAGCCGCCGTGAGCAACAGCCATGGCGATGTCACCGGAACAAGTACGTTTACGGTTTCGAGTCTTATTTTCGGAAGCCTGACGGGATACAACCTCATGAAGCTTGCAAAGATATCGGCTGACACCCGGAAGGACCGTTTCAATATGAGTGCTGTGGAGATTACGCCCTTTAGCGGCGAGGAGGACAGGGAGATATTTTCATCAGGCATGGAACAGATCGGGAAGCAATCCTGGCAAGATGCAAGAGCGCAGTTCAATCTTCTGTTGAATATTTATCCCGGTTCGAGTTTTGTTCCGCTGAGCCTGTATGAAATCGGGTACTGTTATTTCAGTGAGGCCAACTTCAATACAGCATCGGATTATTTTCTCAAGTATCTACGGGACTATCCCGCCTATGAGTTTTTTCAGTATGCGTTTTATTATTTGCTGGAATCCGAGATACATGCGGCTAATTATGACCGGGCGCTCTCCGAATACAGAGAATTACGGCCCCTGTACATAAACGATACGAGCGGTGAATTGCAAGAAAATTTCTACACTGTGTTGACGAATCTGTACGACAGGACATCAGACAGAATCATTCTACAGGATCTTCTAAGTGAAATTGACTATTACCTTGATAATAACAAGGACTCCGACCGTTACCCGTACATGCTTCTTCTGAAGGGCCGTCTGCTGTACAGCTATCTTGACAGGGAGGCCGGGAACAGTATTTTCAGCGATATACAGGATCGGTACGGGTTTGATAAAGAATTATTGACGGAAATGGAAAAAATACGCAATGAATAATGCGGCACAAGACAAAATACTCTGCTTTACGCTGAACGGGTACATCCTTGGTGTCGAACCGGATCAAATAGAGAAAATCCTGTTCAGTAAACAACCGTCAAAATCATCGTTTATGCTTGAAACCGGTGTGGAGGTAAAGAGCCTTCTCGACTGCATCCCTCTTCCGGGAGAGCAAGAGCCGCGTGCAGAACATATATTGTTTATTAAAGATCAGAAAAATTTTTACGGATTTACCGTAGACAGGGTGCAGGGATACATAAAATTAAAGGGTCATGCAAAGATTCCCGGCGGTGGGGAACGGATGCCGGTAAAATATTTTTTGAGGGCCGAGGAAAAGCTGATTCCCGTTCTTGATCTGCAGTATATCACAAACAGTGACCAGCCGGTTTCACAGGATGTGGTTGACGAGATAGTCAACTATGCGCAGCTCCAGGAAGGGCTCGAGGAAGGTGAGCGGGATGAATTCTTCTCAGAGGTGAGTGAAGATGAGATATATCACCGGATCGAGCAAGAGATCAACAAGGAGAAGACTACAGCCTACGCAGACGAGGTTATTAAAAGCGAAAAGAAAGGGTTGCTTCTCCCGCTCATAGTGAATGTGGCGATTGTTGTTATTTTCACGTCGGGGCTTGGATTTTACATCATGATGAACAGGGAGCGATCCAGGGAACAGGTCGTCGGGGAAAGTGTATCAGGTGTTGAAGAGCAGGTCATCAAGGAGATACGACGGCGGTCGGAAGCGGAGGTGGCTGACCAGAAAAAGAAGCTCGGTGAAGTTAAACAGAGGCTTTCGACCCTTCAAAAGGAGCGAGATTTTTTTCTGGAGAATCAGGATAAAATTCTTTCGGAGAAGGAACAGGCACTTAACGAGGAGTTTCAGAGAAAGCTCGAGGAGGCGCGGCAGAGAATTGTGGCAAGTGGCGTCTCAAATGTCGATGAAGAGCTGGAGAAGGAGAGGATGCGGCTGAACAGGGAGCTGCTCCAGTCGAAAGATCAGGCCAGAGACGAGATGGAGAAAGCGAAACAGGAATATGAGAAAGCGCTCCAGCAAAAACAAAGTGAGCTGAACAGGGAGATAAGCCTCTACAGTGATAGAATCGAGGGGATCGAACAGGAATTAAGAGAAAAGCAGGCGGAGTTAAAGGCAACCGAGGAAAAATTCCAGAGTACACTAACCTCACAGCAGGAATACATCACCTTCAGAAAACAGCTGAATGCCGTGTATAGTAAAGCGCTCGGATACCTTTCAAATAAAGAATATTCCAATGGAATCAATGAGCTTAATACTATACTGCCCATCATAGAAAGGGCGAGACAGCAGGGGGTCGGTGAAAAGAGGGAATTAGACGTAGAGGAAAAGCTTGTGCGTAATGTGCTCTCGCTGGCGGAAAATGAGCAGAAACGGGTGGATTTGGATGAAGTCGCTGCTGAAACTTTTCAATCTGCCTTAAAGCTGCAAAAGCTCGGTAAATTGAAGGAGGCTCTGTCGCGTTACTATACCGTGTATACCATTGCCGGTGCCACTGACTACAAGAACAGAGCATACGCCAGGGCTGAATCGATTCTCGAACAATTAATTGCACAGCGCACGACGAGTGAGAAGAAGAGTATTGATGAGAATGCAGATGCGCTTTTTCAAACTGCCATGAATTTCAAGCGAGGAGGGCAGTATGAATCGGCCAGAAAAACCCTTGAAACGATTATAACCGAGTATCCGGAATCTTCAAAAACAAGGGACTCTCTGAAGGAGATAGGCACCATAAATTCCCTGGAGCAGCAACAGGAGGCGAAGAAAAAGCGGCAGCAGATGAATGAAGCTGCCAATGAAATAATAAAAAGCGCACGACACTCCTATGAGAACGGATATTATTCAGAAGCCCTGGAGAAGTATGAAGAGATTATCAGAGAATACCAGGAGTCTGATTATACTGATGTTGCACTTTCAGAGATTATCCGCATCAACAAGGAGATCCGTTCCGGCACTGAAAAGTCTGCAGTCGTATTTACCGGAGAACAGGCAAAAACCGGCGTGGTTATTCAGCTCTCTTCTTCGAGCACTTTACTCTTCAATCTGGGCACGAAGGACGGCGTGAAGAGGGGAGACGTGCTCGGTGTGTACAGGAAAGAAGGTGAGAAGCTGACGTTTATTGGAAATGTTATGGTTTCGGAGGCATACCCCACCATTTCTAAGGGGAAGGTTATGTACTTCGAAAAGAAAATCAAGATCGGCGATATCGTTTCGATCTCCTGAGCGTCGTGCAACGAGTGTATCCTCCAATAACGCTCCTCTCCAATACACCCCAATAACCCCTCGATGAAGTTAGATGATAGGCAACACCTTTTGACTGTGCAGGTTACGGGATAAAGGGTACGGGAAATCTTACTTTGATGAATTGTATAATACCGCTGTCTGTTCTGTTGTCGAGAGCAATACCGTAATCGAATTGTAACTTTAATGAGGCGGTATCGGTTATCAGGTACTTGAGCTGGGCTCCAACGGTTATAAGAGGCGAAATGTTTGTGGAATTTTCACTTATATGGGGGATATGTGTAAAGGAAAATCCTGTTCCGACAAACGGAAGGAACAGTAATTTTTTTGTGATGTTCAGTCTGTAGGCAAAATCAATGAGCAGTGGAACAGTTATGAGAAGCTCTCTGTCTCCTGAATCTGAGTCCATTGTAATTTCATTCAGTGCCACACCCAACTCGAATATGTTATAGATTCGCTGTGTTTTGAAATAATTTGCGAAGAGCGGGCTTTTCATACCCAGGTACCCTCCGAAATAAATACCGGGACTGATCACGGGGTTATTTTCACCACTTCCGGCAAAGTAACCGATTGATCCCATTGAGATGTCGAAATCCGGATCGTAAAATATAAGGCTGCATTTTGCCGTCGCAGGCGATATAGCCGGGAGACCTGCAGCAAAAAACAGCAGTATGCCTACGATTAAAATTCTATTTTGTTTTTGCCGTAAATACGCCATCCCAATCCTCGGCAGGAGGATTCACCATCAGCTCTTTGCAACGATCCATGTAGAGCGAGCTTGGGGAATCTCCCTGCAGTAGTTTATCACAAGATGAAAAGAGGTTTAACGCCTCCTCGAATTTTCTGTCCCTGTAGTGTTGAATGCCGTCATTAAACTGATCATAGGCCTTTTTCTGGTTTTCACTCAGTACTTTATACGGTTGAAATATCTTTACCGGCCGTATTTTTCCTTTCACCCTGACAGCGTCGATCTCACGGATAGGGATAGAATCCTTGACATAGGTGTATGTGTTTTCACTGATGATAATCGGTACGCCGTACATCTTTGTCAATCCTTCGAGACGCGATGCCAGGTTGACCGCATCTCCGATGCAGGTATAGTCGAGCTTCTGGTTCGAGCCTATGTTTCCGACTACCACCTCTCCGGTATTCACCCCGACTCCGATTCTGAACGTGGGCCTTCCCATACGAACCTGTTTTTTATTGAAATCTTCCAGCGCTCCGATCATCTCGACTGCGGTATAAACGGCCTGCAGGGGATCATCTTTGTATTCTACGGGGGCGCCGTAAATAGCCATAATCGCATCGCCGATAAACTTGTCTATAGTGCCTTTGTGCGCGATTATTATACTAACCATGATGTTAAAGTAGGTGTTCAGGGATTTGACGAGCTCCTCGGCAGAGAGACTTTCGGAAATGGAGGTAAAACTTCGTATGTCCGAGAAGAGGATAGTCGCAAACTGTTTTTTTCCTACAAGCAGCGATTCACCCTTCGTCTTCAGCACTTCATCGATTATTTCGCCCGGTACGTATTTCTGAAAAATATGCCGGATCCGCTCCTCGCTGTTTTTTGCAAGCACGCTCCGGTATGCATATTTTTTTACCTGATTGTAGGCGAGCTCGAGATCGCCGACCATCCTGTTGAACCATGTTGCGAGGTAGCCGATTTCATCGTCGTATTCTATCCGGACGCGTTTGGAAAGGTCGCTGCTTGTAATGATGCTTTTCATTGTCTGGACGACATTTCCTATTGGGTCGGTTAATTTCTTGATAAACAGGAGGATGAGGCCTGCGGCAACAATAAGAGTAAGACCGAGGGTATAGGCGACCTGCTTTCGTATATTGTGTGCGTCTTTGAAGAATACGGTATCCTTCTCACTGAGCAGAATATACCAGTCCCAGGGTTTGAAATAGATATAATAACCGACGCGGTTTATCCTGTTGAGAGTGAACGTAATAAGGCCTTTCTCATTTCCGGTAATCTCTTTGAAGAATTCCAGTCCCGATATATCCTGAATGGATGCATCCTGTCGGATGGATACATCCTGTCGGATGGATGCATCCTGAATGACATCACGGGGAAAAATGAGGTTTCCTGCTGAATCGAATACAATAAAATAGCCTGTTTCAGAAAGTCTTATCGCATCGGCGTATTCCTGCGCGGAACTCTTTGCAATCTTGCGGTAGTCACCAAGATTTGTCAGTCCCGTACCGGTGAGAATATCTTCCTGCCTGCGGCAGTACTTGTACATTTCAAGTGTCTTGTAGCTCAAAAATTCCTTTGCAACCTTTGTAATACCATTTTTAGCGGAAATAAAGGAAGAAAACCCGACAAGCACCATGGGAAATACCAGAAGGGGAAGCACGACGATCAATACCTTTGAGCGTATCTTCATCTACCTGCCTGTTTATTACCTGAAAGAATGCAGCCTGCTTTGGGCTGATATACGGTATTTATTATCGGCATATTGCACAAATCCACAAAAAAGTTTGGTCCTGTTACTGTTGCTCTTCATCAATATCCTGAAAGAGCTCCAATACATCTTCATCGTTTTTGCCTTTTGTCAGGATCTGAACCTTCCGCTCAATCTGTGATAATTTCTTCGCACATATCCTGGATAATTTCGTTCCTTCTTCAAACAGCATAAGCGCCTTCTCTATCTCGACATCGCCTCTTTCCAGTTCTTTTACGATTTCCTCCAGGCGTTTCAGTGCATCTTCGAAACTTATAGATTGGTCCATAGCTGCTCCATAATTTTTATCAATTTTTTTAATACTGTTCGAACCCTGTACGTCTTACTAACAACGCTTGGGGACGGATCAATGGTTTTATCCATTGGAATTCTGGTCCATCCGTCCTGCGGCTGGCTGAATAAGGCTCATCAGACTTCAATAGACGAACATCGGTGCATCCCATTTTTTGTACCAGAATTTCATACAAAAATGATTGTACATAATTTTACAATTGCTTGTCATTACGTGCCGCAGGTATACACTTTATCGGTAAAAACCATTAGGCAAGTGCACCATCAGGCATTTATCGGTTAATACTTTTTAAGATTGAAAGTTCACTTACCTATAGTTTGTGGTTGTATTTCTCCGTTTTTAATACCCTGCTGAGTATTACGCCGTCCTTCAACATGGACTTGATCTCTTCATCCCTCTGCACCTCTGAAAAGGAGAACACCGGCCTGTTGTCTATTGATCTCGAAATTATTGCATACCCCCGTGAGAGAGTGTTGAGCGGGCTCAGCACGTTGAGCTCGCCCGCCAGTTTTTCGAATGAGGAGCGTTTTTTACCTAAAATGTCGGTTACGTGAATACTTAGCATCTTCTCCAGATCATCGAGAACAAGCTGTTTTTCCCGCAGTATATTTTCTGTCCTGGTTCTCAGAGCATCGGTGGTATACCGTGAGAGCATCTCCCCTTTGAGCTGGACCATGTTCTGAACCGCCTGCACAAGCCTGCCTGTACGGTCCTTGAGCTGCCGAATAAGCTCGGATTTATTACGCACCACCAGCTCCGCAGCTGCGGATGGTGTTGGGGCACGAAGATCGGCAACGAAATCGCTTATGGTAAAATCTATCTCGTGGCCAACTGCGCTGATTACGGGAATACGTGATTTATATATTGCGCGTGCGACAACCTCTTCGTTGAAGGGCCAGAGATCCTCGGTTGAGCCACCTCCCCTGCCGACGATAAGAACCTCGGCTTCGTTTCTTTCATTTGCTTTTTCAATAGCCTCTGCAATGCTCTGAGCCGCCTCACTGCCCTGCACGAGAGTGGGGTATACGATGATGTGCACGCCGCTGTATCGTCTGCCGATTACATTGAGAATGTCGCGTATTGCAGCTCCCGTCGGTGAGGTTACGATACCCACGGTATCCGGAAACGGAGGAATCTGTTTCTTATGCGCCTCATCGAAAAAGCCTTCTTCAGCAAGCTTTTTTTTAAGCTGCTCGAACGCAAGCTGAAGGGCGCCAAGACCTTCGGGCTCCATAAAATCGATTATAACCTGATACTCTCCGCGCTTTTCGAAGACGCTTACATTCCCATGGACAATAACGGTCAGGCCGTCCTCGAGCTCGAATTTAATACTCGACTGATGACCTCTGAACAGAACTGCACGCACGACTGATTTATCGTCTTTCAGTGTCAGGTATATATGTCCCGACGCAGCTTTTCTGCAGTTTGACACCTCGCCTTTTACCCAGATATCGCCGAGATTTTCCTCCAGAATGAGCTTGATGCTCTTTGTCAGTTCATCCACCGTATAGATATGCCGGGGTACATCCTGACGGGATATATCCATCTTTTCGATGTTCATAGAATTAGAGTAAGGGTGTTCGAAGACCTTGTCAATCATTAAGAATTGACGCAGGATTCTTTTTGCTGTAGTATACCTCTTATGAAGAAGGCAATTGTGATCAACTCCCTCCTCGCCGGTGAAACATGGGCCCGGAGGTTCGGCGCAACAGACGGGATTTCGGTACTGCTCGAAAAAGTGTTTTCCCTGGTTAAAGATGATGTTTTCATCGTTACCGACCAGGCCGCAGAGAGATTGATCGGGGCCAGGGCTGATGGGATCAAACGGATCACCGCTGGAAACCGAAAAACCAGGCATGTGTTCAACCAGCTGTATAAAGCACTACAGGACTACGAGTATATTATATACCTCTTTTTCGACGCACCGCTTTTAGACATTGAAATTGTGAAAAAGATGGAAATGGTCCACCGTGAGGAGATAGCTGAGTATACGTATGGCGAGGGATTTCCAATCGGATTTACCCCCGAGATACTGCAGGTTGAGATGCTGCCTAAACTCGCGACGCTTCTCGAAGATGACGACACTCCGATCAAGAGGGATTCGTTTTTTACAGCTATTTCAAAGGAAATCAACTCCTTTGACATCGAAACCTATTTTTCTCATCAGAATATGAGATTGAAACGGCTCGAGCTCACAACCTCGGAGAAACGAAACAGGCTGTTGGTGCAGAGAATCATCGATCGGGCGGGGGCATGGTGCAGTTTTGACAAGTTCTGTATTATACTCGAGGATTTTCCTGCTGTCGTGAGGACTCTTCCATCCTATGCAGAGATAGAAATTACACCTGAGGTGAACGGCAGATGCTTATATTCGCCGCTGTCGTTGCGAAAAAAAAAGCAGCGCGAGATGGATGCTGAAGAATATGCTGCTGTTCTTGACAAAATCCTTGATTTTGCCGGAGGGCTCCATGTTTCGATTTCCTATCTTGGGGAACCGTTTCTGCATTCCGATGTCAGTGAAATAATAAAACGATCGCTCGATAAAAAGGATGTTCATCTTATCATTGAAACCGATGGTATACAGTGCACGCCGCAGGTTTCCGATTTTATCGCAGGGTTCGCTACGAACAATCTATCGATTATTTTTCAGGTGGATGCGGTAATGGAAGATACGTACAATACTGTGAGAGACGGGAGCCTCGGCAGAGTTGAGCGAAACATACGGTATCTTCTTTCAAAAAAGCGGAAGAATGTCTATGTTCAGTTTGTGCGGATGGACAGCAATGAGGACGAGATGCTGAAATTTTTTGATGTCTGGGAGGCCGAAGGAGCGAAGGTAATAATCCAGAAGTACAATTCCTATCTCGGCGTTCTGCCTGCTTTATCATCCTCAGACCTGACGCCGCTCGAAAGAATGCCGTGCTGGCATCTGCAGAGGGACATTGTCGTTTTCAGCAATGGTGATATCCCCCGATGCAAGCAGGACATAAACGGAAAGATACTTCTTGGCAACATATTCAAAGATGATCCTACCGATATTTGGAAAAGAGGGGAGCCGCATTTTATCGATCACTGCCGCAAAAAATACGATACCTGGTGTGATGTTTGTGATGAGTACTATACCTTCAATTTTTGAGGCAGGCCGGGTAACCAAATGGGCAACACCTATATAATCCTGCAGGTGAGACTCTCCTCCACCAGGCTGCATCGAAAATTACTACTTCCCCTGAACGGCAAAAGCATTTTTGAACATATTTTACAGAGGCTTTCAGGTGCAAAACTGCCTGACGGGATTATTGTTGCCACCACTGAAGATACAGTTCCCTTTATTAAACCGACCGCAGTGGAATACGGTGCCCGTATTGTTGTCGGCAGTGAAGAGGATGTGCTCGCGCGTTACGTAAGTGCCGTCGAAACATATAATGTTGATACAGTGATACGTGCTACAGGGGACAATCCCCTCGTTTGCATAGAGTATATCGATAAGACTGTGCTTCTCCACCGTAAGCGGGCTGCTGATCTGACAACCTTTCCCGGGCTTCCCTATGGAACCGGGATCGAGTTGATTAAAAGCGCTGCACTGCTGTATGCACATGCGCGGGCTGCGGATCCGCAGGAAAGGGAGCATATCACAAGGTATATGTACAACCATGAAACGGAGTTCAGAATTATCCGGGGAAGGCCCGATGCCCTGCTCCACAGGCCGGAAATTCAGCTGACTGTCGATACACATGCAGATTATGAGAAAATGAAACGGATTTATAGAGCACTTTATACGGGCCGGCCGATTTTGGTGCGGGATGTTATTGCCTATCTCGATTTGTGTGACGAGTAATTACGGGATTTTATACTGTCGACCGAAGGCCGGATGGACCCGGTCGGCTGCGCTTCGACAACAGAATACGGGGAAAGGGGTGGATATAAAACCGAGGGTACTCTTCTGCACAGCCTGTGGTGAAACTAGCCGTGGTGAAACCAACAGTGCATCATACGGGATTGGGCATTTAATGCGTGTCGTTTCCTTGATTCGTGCGGGTCGTTCGCTTTTTTCTGCAGGCCTCTGCATCACACGTGGAGACGCAGGGTGTCTATCCGGGCTAATAAACATCCCTTCCGGTACAGAGATTTTTAAACGTGTTCAGGATGCGGGCCGTGTTGATCTTATCGTTTCAGATATGCGCGATACCGGCCGGTATGAAATTGCTGCTTTGAACAGAATTGCACCGGTACTCTCGATTGATGATTGCGGTCCAGGGAGTGAGCTTTCATTTATTTCGATGTATACTCTTCCAGCTCTAAATTCCGTTCATGGGAACCTGCAGGGAACCGATTACCTGATCCTCAATGAGAAAATCCGCACACTGAAAACCGCTGATGCAGTAAAGTCGATCGGCACACTCGTCTGCTTTGGAGGTGAGGATCCCTTCAATCTTACCGGCTATGTTACATCAGCTCTCAACAGCGCCGGGATAACGCCGGTAGTTGTTACTGGGCCGCTTTACCGGCATAAGACGGTAGAAGGTGAATGCCGGGTTATTCATAACCCCCCCAATCTATTCGAATTGATTTCCCAATCAGAGGTATTGATCACTTCGTTCGGCATGACCATGTACGAAGCTTTCTATCTCCGCACTCCCGTTGTTCTTTTTAATCACTCAAGGTATCACTTCACCCTCGCTGAAACAGTCCCGGCTGCAAACCTGGGGTACTTCGGCGGGATTGAAAAACAGGATTTCTGGCCGCGGCTAAAAGAAGTGGTTGATGATGAAGATACACTCAGGAAAAATACCGAGAAATGTGCAGTACTAGTCGACGGAAGGGGTGCTTCGCGTGTTGCCGCAATCATTATGAGGGCCGCTTCATCAGGACGAACCGACTGCCTCTTCAAACATCGCCGTCCTGCTGTGCTTAAACGAACTGAATCATGCACCCTGTTCAGGTGCCTGCGGTGCAGGGACCTTTTTCTGTTTTCCTTTGGCGAAGATAAAGACGCGAAGTATACAGAAAGCAGCTACTTTCTTTCGGAGTACAAGCGGCAGTACGGCAAAACGTACATAGAGGATCGGGAGAATATTTCCGCTGCGGGCAGGAGGCGGCTTGACATCGTCGAGCGTTATACGCGAGAGAAGGGGAGGCTTCTTGATATCGGCTGCGCAATGGGGTTTTTTCTAGAGGTTGCTCGTGAGAGAGGCTGGGATGTGGAGGGGGTTGAAATATCCCCCTATGCGGGACAGTGGGCAGTAAAAAACCTCTCTCTGGATGTAAAAACAGGTAATTTTCTCGATTTGGAGTATGAGAACGACTCTGTCGACGTTGTTTCGCTTTTTTTCGTTGCAGAACATTTTTATAATGTCGAAAAAGTAATTGAAAGGGTACGTTTGCTGCTGAGAGACGGCGGGCTTGTTGCTATCGGTCTGCCGAACAGGGGTGGTATCAGCTATCGTTTAAACAGGCGTGAGTATCTGTCTTCACATCCCACAGATCATTACTTTGACACGAGACCGGGAACCCTGGTAAAACTGTTAAAACAATACGGGTTCAGGAAAAAAAATATCTGTATCACAGGCATTCACCCTGAAAGGTTTTTAAAAAGAGTGGGCATCGGGATTAACACAGACAGAGGCGCACTCGCTTCGGGAATTTATTTTCTTCTGGTAAAACTGTATTCCGTATTTGCACAAATTCTGCGTTTAGGTGACACATTTGAGTATTACGGGATTAAAAAGGCTTAGCATCTTTGTGCATCTGGCCGTCATCTTTGCAGCCTGCTCCGCTGCGGCACCGCGATACCAGGCAGGCAGGCAGGATGTCCCGCTTACCGCAGTTGTTGAAACGCTCAACCTCGATTATCTGTATTCTCCCATAATAGGTACATTCTGGATTGACGTGGGAGCTGACAGTATCATTTTTATCAGTAACTCGAACAGGGTGTATATCGGCAACAGGATTGTGCATTTGAAAAATCCCCTGCAGAATTACGATGATCGACCGACTGTTGAAGCGGATGGTGTTGACCTCATTTTACAGGAGGTATTCGGACAGGCAGTGCCGTGGAAATACAACGGATCGGTATTTACACTTGATTCCGGTTCTAAAAAAAGGCCTGAAGAACCTCCGGAACAGAATAGAATGAATACTGCTGCACCGAAAAGGAACGTGCGATCCCGAACAGATCATGAAATCAAAACAATTATCATCGATGCAGGTCATGGCGGTAAAGATCCTGGTGGTATCGGATACAGAGGATTAAAAGAGAAGGACATTGTTCTCGGTGTAGCCGAGGAGCTGAAAAAGGAGCTTAAGAGGCGTCTCAGAGGCGAAACTATCATTATGACGCGCGAGGACGACCGCTTTATTCCTCTCGAGGAGAGAGGGCGCATGGCAAATGAGGTTGAACCATTCCGTAATCCTATATTCGTAAGTGTTCATGCAAATGTCAGCTTTACACCGGGCACCTCAGGTTTTGAGAGCTACTTTCTCTCGATTGACCCGTTTGGTGAAAAGGCGAGGGATGTTGCACAGAAGGAGAATTCTGTACTCAATTTTGAAATTAAGGATTATAATGAGTATATACAGGAGATACTCAACAGGATCGTCGATATAGAATACAGACGCGAGAGTATGCGGCTCGCGGGTGATATTCAAAAACGTCTGCGGGGGACCATCGGCGGGCAGAGTGCGGACAGGGGGGTAAAAAGCGCGTTTTTTTATGTATTGAAAGCTTCCAAGATGCCGGCCGTTCTCGTTGAAGTAGGGTTTGTAACAAATAAGAATGAGGCGATTAATTTACAGACGTCGGAGTATCAAAAAAAGATTGCAAAGGGAATTGCACTTGGTATTGAAGATTTTACAAATGATTTTCACGAGTCAAAAGGATTTACGGAGTAGTATCCAATGCCATATCCAGATCAAAACCGTAAATACCTTTGCTTTAAGACCTCAAGGAGCGTGTGAAGGTTTTATCCCTATACTGGAGATGAATAAATAGGTCGAGGAATTTAACTTTTATGAAGAAATGCAATGGTTCTCGTTGTTTTCTCGTTCTGCTCACCATTTTTTTTCTAATGAGTATTTTTTATCAGATTATGAGTACGAAAGCGACAAGAAGGGCCAGGATCTACGTAAAAGACAGGCAGACTGGTGAGCTTGTTTCTGAAAAGGTAATAATACCGAATACTATGGATCAAACCGAGACTCTTTTCTGGGTTATGAAGGAGCTGGTTTCCGGGCCTGCGGGCGGTGAGTATGAAAGAATATTCAATCCAAGTATTGAAATACAGAAAGTGATTATTCGAGAAAGAATAGCGTATGTCTCGTTTGGATGGAATCTGGTTGAGTCTCTCCATGCCGAACCGAAGCTTGTAATTCAATCGATAGTGAACTCGGCGCTTGCAAATATCAGAGGCCTGAAAGGTGTCAAAATTCTGATAGAGGGGGTCGAGCCGGTCAGTACATTCTGCAGCATATCCCTACTCAATACATTCAGACAACCGCTGTAAACATACCTAATTATGGTTTTATCCATTAGAATTCTGGTCTAGCAAAGCGATATCTTTTCCTTTTGTACCAAGGGCACAGGTACCAGAATTTTTATGCTCAACTGACGTTACAATTACCTGTTATTATATGCCGCAGGTATACATGCCGTACAGGTATACATGCCGCAGGTATACATGCTGTACAGGTATACATTCTATAGGTAAAAACCATTAGGCAAGTGTTCTTCCGATCGTCAGAATGGGTTCACCTGTGCAGTTGCAACGGAAAAATACTTATCAACGAGCCCGATCGGTTTGGCCTTTTACGATTGTAAGTTTACTTGCCTATTTATTTTAACAGTTCCTTTTTTGTCCGGCACTGATGTAAAAGTGGCTAAAGTTATCCTGAAAAAATACCGATAGATGTAGAGAGGTTCTTTTCAGATAGACGAGATGCACAATGGGGTTTCAAACTTTTTCGAAGCTTGAAAATGTTTTGACAAGCCTCGTTTTATGCATATAATTTAAATAGAAGACTGAAGTCAAAGTGGAAGGAGACTGAAAATGAAAAGAATATTTTTCGTTCTTATCTGCTTTATTGTAATATTCTGGGGAGTGGGCTTTTACACTTTTGCCCAGGACACCGGGGGAGGTCCTCAGGTGCTTCTCGATTTTTCCAACGTCAAGGGGACTGAAGTTGATTTCTCGAAATATCCGGGGGCAATGGCAGAGGGCGTTGAGTCGATAAAGGTTGATCTGTCTCTCGATAATTGGGCTGTTAACCTTGCACCCTCATCCGCAGGAGCATTAAACAGGATACTGTCGTTTACGAAACCCGTGGAAAGTAAGAAGATGCAGGGGGAGGTGCTCGGTGTTCGAGTTCATTTTCCGACAGCCCCGTTTAACTCCTGGGCGAAGATCCTACCTCCCTTTGAGATACCCTTTTATGAACTGGCAGAGGGTGACCAGACAGGAGAAGGCTCCAAGTTCGTGCATAAAGGGGTGCTGAGGAATGTTGGAACTATCAAATCCGTTTCTGTGCGTGTAACCGGAAGAAACTTTCCGCACGGTTTTTCAATCGCTCTTCAGAATGAGCAGAACAACGTGAGGGAAATGTTTTTAGGTTATCTTGATTTCGACGGATGGCGTACGCTGACATGGGAAAATCCGAATTATATTACAGATGTAAAACAACGGGATCTGAGAAGGACCCCTCTCTATCCCGAAACCATGCCGTCGGTAAAGTTCAATTCGTTTACCATATACAGGCACGGAAGCCAGATCGGCGGTGACTTCGTCACTTACATCAAGGATGTGCAGATGGTCTACGATCTTGCGGTGCTCGAGGCTGAGCGCGATATAAATGATGAGGCTGCATGGGGTATTCTTCAGGCAAGAAGAGATGCGCGCAGGGCTGCAGAAGTCAGAAGGCTCGGCATTCTCCAGCTGTTGCGACAGCAGGAGCTCGTAAAGATGCAGCATGCGGTAACTGAATCAAAGTAACACCCTTCCACACTTACAATAGAAATAAAAATCCCGCCCGAAAGGGCGGGTTTTTTTAACTCTGAGCTGTCGTATTAATAAAAGCCTGAAAAAAATATTTACAATTTGAAGGGAATCTATTATGTTATCGCCATGCCGAGATAGCTCAGTCGGTAGAGCAGCGGACTGAAAATCCGCGTGTCGACGGTTCGATTCCGCCTCTCGGCAATGTTGAGGCCACCCTAGCTCAGCCGGTAGAGCAACGCATTCGTAATGCGTAGGTTATCGGTTCGACTCCGATGGGTGGCTTTTTTACATCCTATATCAAAAAACTTGATTTTAAAAACATAATTTATTATCTTTTTGTAAACAAAATTTCAAGAAAGGAAGGAAGGAAACGAAAATGGCAAAACAGCTGTTATACGATGAGGAATCGAGACGGACCCTGCTCAGAGGGGTTGACAAACTTGCCAATGCAGTTAAGGTCACGTTGGGTCCTAAGGGAAGAAACGTTGTACTGGACAAAAAGTTTGGTGCTCCCACGGTAACGAACGACGGTGTGACTATTGCGAAAGAAATTGAGCTTGAGGATCCTTTTGAAAATATGGGGGCACAGCTGGTAAAAGAAGTTGCGACAAAGACAAATGATGTTGCCGGTGACGGTACCACGACCGCTACTCTCCTCGCACAAAGTATTATCAAAGAGGGTTTGAGAAATGTGACTGCTGGTGCCAATCCGATGGGTATTAAAAGGGGCATCGAAAAGGCGGTGAAGGTTTCGGTCGAACAGATAGAGAAAATGTCGAAAAAGATTGAAACTGCGGATGAGATATCGAATATTGCGGCAATATCTGCGAACAACGATCCTGAAATTGGAAAACTGATTGCAGATGCAATGGACAAGGTGGGGAAGGATGGTGTTATTACGGTTGAAGAAGCCAAATCCATGGAAACTCATCTTGAAGTTGTCGAAGGAATGCAGTTTGACAGAGGATATCTGTCACCCTATTTTGTCACAAATGCTGAAAATATGAACGCTGTTCTCGAGGACACAATGATCCTGATTCATGACAAAAAGATCAGTGCTATGAAAGATCTCATTTCCGTTCTTGAAAAAGTGGCGCAGATGGGCAAGCCTCTTCTTATAATAGCTGAGGATGTCGAGGGTGAAGCTCTTGCGACACTTGTTGTAAACAAAATCAGGGGAACGCTGAATGTTACTGCCGTAAAGGCGCCCGGTTTCGGAGACAGAAGAAAAGCGATGCTTGAAGATATCGCTGTTCTGACAGGCGGTAAAGTTATCTCCGAAGAGATGGGAATGAAGCTCGAAAACACCGATCTCAAGGATCTGGGTCGTGCAAAGCGGGTAACGGTAGACAAGGAGAATACGACCATTGTCGAAGGTGCAGGTGAGACAAAGGCTATTCAAGGCAGGATCAGCCAGATCAAAAATCAGATAGAGGATACGACTTCGGATTACGACAGGGAAAAGCTGCAGGAACGGCTTGCAAAACTGGCAGGCGGGGTTGCGGTAATAAATGTCGGTGCTGCGACAGAGGTCGAGCTCAAAGAAAAGAAACACAGGGTTGAGGATGCATTGTCAGCAACGAGGGCCGCGGTTGAAGAAGGGATAGTTCCGGGCGGAGGTATTACTCTGCTAAGTTGTATCCCGATTGTTGAAAAATTAAAGCTCGACGGTGACGAGGAAATCGGAAAAAAAATCATCATGAGGGCTCTTGAAGAGCCGATACGGCAGATTGCAAATAACGCAGGTGTAGACGGCTCAGTCATTGCGGTACAGGCTAAGACAAAAGAAAGGAACATCGGGTTTGATGCTGCAAAACTTGAGTGGGTCGATATGAACAAAGCAGGCATTATTGATCCAGCAAAAGTTGTCAGGTCCGAGCTTCAGAATGCGGCAAGTGTATCGGCACTGCTTCTCACCACAGAGACGATTGTAACCGATATACCGGAGAAAAAGGAAGCGGCACCTGCTATGCCGCCTGGTGGAGGAATGGGAGGAATGGGAGGAATGTATTAAAAAAAAAATGAATAGAATAGTCCCATAAAATGTTTAATAATAAAGAGGAGAGAGAGAGAGCATCTCTCCTCTTTTTTTAAATTTACGTTTTTTACAGTATATTTTAAAAATGGCGACTTCGCGGCTAAGTATCAAAACGTTACTTAATCGAAGTTACTTAAAAGCGGCATATCCCTCCAGGGACATACGTCCTTGACAGGATGTATCATTTCGTGACCGAGTATCTGTAAGTAACTTCGCGAGAAGTTATTTAAAAGTGTGCAGCGTCAAATTAATTTATCCAGGGTCCAGTGACGGGGCGGAGTAATGTCTGAAAGAGATTCAGGTGTATCGAAACAGGGGAAGAAAAACATATCAGGGATTGAAGAGCAGGTGCAGGATATATTAAAAAACACCGAGGTGCCTGATATAGGGAAAATGGATATAGATGTTACGATTCGCAATCGACTCGAAAAGGCGGATGCTTCCGAGCTCGATTCACTCGAGGAGGAACTCGGAATCCCTTCAGATACTGAATTTTTCGAAATGGTCAATGAGGATGGCGGGGATGTTTTTCAAGAGCCTGCGGAGGTCATTGAGGATCAAAATAGTGCACCCGTTGAGGTGCATGAGGCCAAGAAGGATGAGGAGATTTCGATTGAAGGGAGATGTGCTGTTAGGGTAAACGATGATAAGATGAGTGCTGTCATAGACCTCATACCATCGGAAGGCAATGGGAAACCGCTCGCCTATGAAATGGTAAACAGCGAACTGAAGTCGAAGGGTGTGGTGTACGGTGTAAATACGGAGCTGTTGAAAAAACTTATTCAGAATGTTGAAAAAACAAAAAATGCGAAGAAGGGTGTAATTATTGCCCAGGGTGTGCTGCCGGAGCAGGGTAAAGACGGTTCGATTGAGTTTCGTTTCAGTGATGATGAATCTATTCTATTTGAAGCGAGTAACAATAAAGAAGATTCGCTGGTTATATAAATGGGAAAATTACGTTTGAAATCTCCTAAAAAAAAGAATTCCGCGGTTTCCGGTGCGATTTTAAAAGCACAAAAACCGGGCCCCAAAGAAAAAGCTGGAAAAAAAGTCGAAGAGGTTCGAGCAGTTGTGCGGACAGGGTTTGCAAAAAAGGGAGAAATCCTTGCAGTAGTAGTGCCAGCTGTAGTTGGAAAAGACGGAAAAAACGTGCTCGGTGAGAGGATTACACCGGAAGAAGTCCTTGAATCGAGGCTTGTTGCCGGTTCGCATGTGAGAGTAGAAAAGGGTACTAAATATATAATGGATACTAACGGTGTCGTTACCGTTCTCAAAGACGATAAAGGAACAAATTATATCGAGGGGAAGACATACCGTCACGGAAGATGTACTGTAAAAATCTCCGATGATGAGATGGTGGCCTTTTTAACGGTAACGCCGCCCGTCGGTGGAGCAAAACAGGTTTCCTTTGATGATGTTATCTCGCTGTGCAGAGAAAAGGGCATCACATACGGTATCAAGGAGGATGTGATACGTGAAACCGTGGTAAAGGTTGTCAGTGAGAGAATAGCGATAAGTGACGTTGTCATTGCAGAAGGTGAAGAGCCGGTGCATGGGGTGGATGCAGATCTCGAGTTCAAAGTTCGGCTTGCCTCGGGCAGTTCGTTTACTATGCTGCAGAACGGTAAAGTTGATTTCAAGAAACATGATTCGATAACGCATGTTGCGAAAGATCAGCTTATCGCCGTTGTTCATAGAGCAAAAGAGGGTGAAAAGGCCGGTCATTCCGTCATGGGGGATGTAATTGCTGCGCGAAGGGGCGAGGATATTGAGCTTGAGGTCGGGAGCAACGTTCAGGTGCAGGATGATGGAGATACTGTCAGCTACATTTCAAAAATAGGCGGGCAGCTCGTCATGGAAGGCAACCGTATTTCTGTTGAACCGATCCTCACGATCCAGGGCGATGTAGGACCCAAAACGGGCAATGTCAATTTTAACGGGATTGTTGCTGTGCAGGGGAGTGTAGCGGACGGGTTCAATGTTCTTGCCGGCAGGGATATCACCGTTACCGGTAATGTAGGCTGCAGCGTGCTGCAGGCAGGGGGCAATATAGTCGTTCAGAACGGCATCATCGGTAAAAACAGGGGTTTGGTCTATGCAAAGGGTGATGTAACTGCCAAATTTGCAGAGAACTCCGAGATACATGCCGGTGGGACCATAGATATCAAGCGGGCTGCTCTCAACTGTAAGCTTATTGCAGGTCGACGTATACTCTCCCTGAAGGAAAAAGGGCAGATCGTCGGCGGTGAGCTGAAAGCAAGGGAGGGCGTGGAGGTAAAAATCCTCGGAAACGAATCTGAACACAAGATGGAGATATATGTTGGTTCTGATTTTGTGATCGAGATGAAATTGAGGGCAGTCAGGAGGAAACTGGTAAAGTACCAGAAAGCGCTGAAGAAGTTATTTCTCCTGATGGACAAGGTAAAAAAGGCATACTCGAATATGAAGGCTGTGCCTCAAAACATCCGTGATACCTATAACGAGGCTCGAAAAAGAACGACGATATTAAAAATCGCCCTCAATAATTTGAAGGAAAAAGAACGGCAATACCTGGTAAAACTTTCGGAAGTGTATGATTGTGAGGTAATCGCTCGTGAATCTCTGTACAAAGGCGTTCACATCTATTTCGGTTCTACGGTTTATAACCCCAAAAATGCTAAAAACAAGGTACGAATATCGTATAATCGGAATACGACAAAGGTAAATGTCGATGTGCTGTTGTAAAGTTTATTGAGGCTTCGCCACTTTCTGTCGTTTTCTATCGAGAAGATCCATCTTTTTATAGAATCCAACCTGCTTCGAAAGCTCTTCAAGATCAGTAACGATTATTTTTCTATCCTGCAGTTTAAACTTTTTATTTTCGAAAAGTTTTTGAATAAGGAGATCCCCCTTGTCTGCTGGCTGGCCGACCATTTTTATCAGTTCTTCTGGACCGAAATCGAAGGTATATGATGCGTTGTGCTGGATCGGCACCCTGTTTTCTTCGACCACTGTAAGAAGCATATCGTACATTCTGCCGAGGGGGTCTGAAATGAGAATGTTGGCAAGTTGACGATACGCCTTCCATATTCTTTCTGAAAGGAGGGTTATCAGTTTTGTGCCGAGTTGAGGATTCTTCTGTACCATGATACCGAAATTGTCCTTACTTACGGTAAGAAGCTCGCTCTCACCGAAGGAGATGGCGGATGCGCTTCTCGGTTTGTTTTCAAGTATCGCCATCTCGCCGAATATATCACCCGGTTTAAGCACGGCAAGCAGTACTTCGTTGTTATCGACAATTTTTGTGATCTTTATTTTTCCCCTCTGAATAATATAAAGCTCTTCTCCCGGTTCATGTTCACAAAAGAGAATTTCATTGTCGTTGTAATGTCTGTTGAAGCCTTTCTGTTTTCTGGTGAACTGATCATCCCTTATATGTGGCTGTATTTTGAGCATGTTGCCCTTTGCCTGGGCTACAGGCTCACCGTCCGGACAGTACTGTATGAATTTCTTGAATGCGTAGAAGGCATGACTGAGCTGCTTTCTCTTCATATAGTAGTCGCCGATGTTGTAAAGGTACTTTGGATTTTCCTCAATGTTTCCCTTGAAGGACAGCCGTGTGATGGCGGAATCAAAGTACCTCAGTTTATGGCTGAATTGTTTGATAATTTTCATGGCAATGGGGGAATGTTTCTGGATCAGAATACCGAACTGATCTCTGTGCACTGCAATAACGGATACATCGTTCAGGGCTTTGGCGGATTCGATGCTTTCATGGTTACTCATGCATGAGACAACACCGAAAAAATCACCGGGATAGAGGATGTTTCCCGTATCTTCCTCTATTATTTCAGCTTCCTTTGAAATCTGAACCTGGCCCTCTCTTATGATATAGAAACGGTCGGCATCATGTTTGCCCTCAACATTGATATACGAGCTTCGTTTGAAGCGCATAATGGAGAGCTGAACATTTGGCATCAATTAATCCCCTTGCGTTAAGAGCATAGTATATGCATACATCTTTGTCAACTTAAAAAATATATGTACCCTTTAATATATCAGCAGGTCTCAGGCAGTTATATACACAGTATAGTACGTACTCCGCATATTTTCAATATCGGACGGATTGTTTTAAAGGGGAGAATCTCTTCAGCCAAAGCGGCAGTGCTGTAGTTTTACTCAAAGGATCAGCTAAAAAGTTAGTTTTTCCAGAGCCGGCTGCAAGAATGCCGCCCCAGAACTGCCGGTGCCCGAAGAATCTTCCCCACAGTGTAGGCGGGAGCGCCTTGCTCCAGATATCATAGAAGGGGATAGAGGCAACACAACCCATTATTGTAAAGAGGAGAAGAAAGAGAAACAGAAAAAAAACTGTCAGATTCGGATATTTCTCGGCAAAGATAAAAGTGGTGAGGGCCAGCCCCCCCCCAGCAGAGGGCATGTATGGTAATCGCGGCCCTTAGTACGGGCTTCTTCTGGATTTTCGTTTCAAGCTTGCTTGCCACGAACAGTTGAGGAAGCACATTGCCTATTCCTCCGAGACTGCCCAGAAGGGTGGAGGTGAGGCCGACAAGTATTTTTGAGCTTGTAAAATGCTGAAGAAATACAGGAAGTATCGTGTCCGGGTTGCCGAAGACCTGTCCGCCGTTAAAAAAATACCGTGGATCAGACCCATTGAAAAATTCCATCTCGTATTTTTTTGTCCAGGATTAGTCTTTGGTATTGTGTTCATTTCATCGTATTATTATCGGTTGCCGTCGGTATTCTTCATTTTGCATGTCGTTCATCTGCCATGCCGTGTTCCTTCAGATCGCTGATTGCATTGACAAGATGTTTTCTCATTAAATCTCTTGCTTCGGCATCTCTCCTCTTTTCAATTGCAGAAAGTATATCGGTATGTTCACTGATAGTTTTTTCAATCCTTGACGGAATGTGAAGAGTGGCTTTCCAACCCTCCAGAAGAGAGCGGGTGATCGTTTCCATGAGCACAAGCAGCGTGTGATTGCCGGTTGCCTGGGCAATGAGATTATGGAACTCCGAATCATGCCGTATCATACCGATTGAATCGTTTTCATCCTTGCACTTTCTGAATTCTTCAACGGCTTTCCTCATTTTAAGGATAGTCTCATGTTTTGCCCTGTGTGCAGCATAAAAAGCAGCATCCGGTTCAATGACCAACCGTACCTCGAAATGTTCCTTCAGGGCCTCTTTGTGGGCCTTCAACCAGAACTCAAAAGATTCGAGGCCTTCGGTTTTCTTCTCGGAAATAATGATCCCTTTGCCGGCTCTCGTCTCGATCATACCCATGATCTCCAGTATTCTCAATGCCTCACGCAGGGAGGCCCTGCTTACCTGAAGGGTTTGAACGAGCTCCCTTTCAGAAGGAAGCATCTGCCCGGGTTCCATTTCACTGGAGGTTATCATCTCTCTAATCTGCTCTACAATGAGGTCGGAAACCCGCTTTTTTTTAATAGGCTTGAGCATTTTTACACCTGTTACCCTTTAAAATATGATACACTGGTCGAACAAGTATACTTTAGTATATGCCTTCTTCCGGTTTAGGCAAGGCTAAACTATCTATATTATGAAAAAATGTCTATAATTTTCATTAATAAAGCCATAATTAGCCCAAGTTATATAAAAATTAGATAATTTTATCTTGACATTAGAAAGCGATTATAATAGTCTACTGGTTAGACCAGTATACTATATCATAAGGATTAGTGCAACAAGATTTATGGATTAAACCAAACAAATATGGAGGTATTCTGATGCAC
>Ga0307420_1000034_pt1 | contig 59451 bp, 101 predicted proteins | sample SalMarWE160240MG_2_FD_202167 | JGI IMG/M metagenome (GOLD analysis project Ga0307420, IMG submission 202167) | Salt marsh sediment microbial communities from the Plum Island Ecosystem LTER, Massachusetts, United States - WE1602-40 | ecosystem: Environmental > Aquatic > Marine > Intertidal zone... | reverse complement strand
GCTGTTATTTTTATTGAATATAAGTCAACTTTCAAGCTACTTGATTCAGGAATGCTAAAAGATGAAACGTCCTCAATTAAGATTAAATTATCTGGAGCATCTTGCATAAACGTATCAAATATATCATCACCATATGTACCAAAATTATTATTTTCTAACCATTGACAAAAATCTGAGGATATCATCTTAAAAACACTCCCATTTCTTGCATTAATGCAGCTTGTAAAGTAGATTGAACAAGCCGATTAAATGGATCTCTTAAATAAAATCTTTTTCTTCCATGTTGAAAATTAGCTTGCTCTTCGTGCCATCTTATAGCATAAGGAACAATTGGAAAACCGGTTCCACTACCACCACCAAAAGAAACTACGCAAGCAGGTATATTCCCAGATGCCATAATAACAATGCCTGTATGTTGTAAAATACCTTCATCCAACGGAACTTCTTTTTTTGCTTCTTCCAATATGACCTCACCAGTTTTTTTAACTCCATTTACTGCAGCTTGATTTACTAAATTTATTAATAAATCGCCTCTCCAATTTTCCCATGCCATATACATCACTTCCTATATCTGATTTTACACAGATTTTTATACTCCACCTAAATCATTAATAGTCCACTGTTTTCCAACGGGTATAACATCAGTTAAATAATCGTGAGCCGCTTCTGCTGCTCCTCCTAAAGTATATTGAGAAGCACAAGTAAATGTAAGTAATGTATTAACTGCATCAGCTGCCCAAGCAATTAAAGCTAAATCATAATTCGCTCTCGACCATGACGAAGCCAAAGAAAGCATTCCTGTAACATCTGTAACCTTTGATATATCCCATCCAGATATGTCTTGGTTAAATTGTCCTGCATTGTAAAATATATATGCCATGTTAGTTACTAATGCTGTATTAAAAGTATTTACTGGTTGATTAAAAACAAAACATCCCGAAAACATATATCCAAATGTCGTAACTTTAGCAGTGTTGAAACTGCTAACAGATTTATTAAATACAAAATTTTGGTAGAACATTGCATACATATTTGTACAATTTGCTGTATTGAAATTAACAACTTGGTTGAACTTACTACATTTGTAAAACATTCCTGACATTGTTGTCCCTTTGCTTGTGTCGAAAGGAACAAGCCCGTTGAAATTAGAACACTGATAAAACATATTTGCAAAATATATACCTTCTGATGTATCAAAATTATTAAGGTTTTGATTAAATAGTGTGCATCCATAGAACATATATCCAAAATCTGTAACTTTAGCAGTATCAAAATTGCTAACACTTTGATTGAATTCCACACAACCTTCAAACATATGAGATATATTTGTAACATTTGCAGTGTTTAATTGATTTATAGAAGAATTATTAAATACTAAACAATTATTAAACATGTATGACATGTCAGTTACTAATGCTGTATTAAAAGCAACTGATTCATTGTATAAAGAGCAATTTTGCATCATGTATGACATATTTGTTGCACTGCTTGTATTTAAATAACTTATATCTCCAATCAATTTTGAACATCCTGAAAAAAAGGCCCAAAAATTTGTGATTCCTTCAGTGTTTAGATTTCTTATTCTTGTTAAATTACTGCACCCGTAAAATACTGCTCCATCATTTCCACAATTAAAATGAATTCCACCATTTTCAATAGAAACTAATTTTGTTTTATCCCCACCATTATTGAATCTAAAACCATTTACTTGTCCTACAATTGTAACTGTATAAGTTCCGGTAGCTGGATAAGTATGAGTTAAGGCTGGATCGTTCCAAACCGTTACATGATCGTTTGTTCCATCCCCCCAATAAATAGTACAATCGTAACCACCTACAGCATTATAGAAAGGAAGTTTAATTTGATTATTAGCAGAAACACCACCAGCATTATCAGTTTTCCAAATAGAAACAAATTCATTTTGTATTTTATTTATTTTTGTTATATTGTTGCCTAATCCAATAGATGGCATCATAAACTCCTTTGATACAATGTTACACTTCCGCTTGTTAGTCTAAAAGACGTACAATAAGTATAAATAGGTACGCCAGTTGGTATAGTTTCTCCGTTGTAATCATCACATTCATCGCCAACAACCATATTATTTATAACAGATTCTTCATTTGGTACTATAGCAAAAATATACTTTCCTGCATCAGGAAGCACTACATTTGTATGGTCTACAAATATAGAACCACCTTCTCCAATCATATCAAGATTCAATAAATTTAATTCTTCTAATGAATCATTTACATTACCTAAAGATGCATTTACATTTACATCTCTTACATTAATTGTTTCTCCATTATATTCATATTGTGATAATGGTTCTAACATTTCATATCCAGATACAGTAATACTCCATGGTCTTTTAAATATATTTTTACTTCTTATCACAAATTTTTGATTGCTGTTTAAATCTACATCAGGATGATATATGTAATTATCAATAAACATACTTTTATCTTTAAGTTTTGTTCTTTTATTTCCTTTGCCATTATCAATATAAATTTTTAATTTTGTTTTATAAATATTCGTTTTATTAACATCAACACTTCCATCTTTAGTCAATATCCTTACTTCCTTAATATTAAGTGGATATTGACTTGATTTATTTATTTTTATGGCTCCAGTACCTCTATATGTATTACAAAAATAATCTTTAGACATAACATCAACCTTCTATTTTATTATTTATCTGCAAAAACATTCATAATGATGAGTTTTGCCAGTACGCGGGTCATCAACAGGATCTATTTTTAATACTTCTAAGTTAGGACGATTATAAGGAGTTAACTGGTCTAGCATCCAATAACGGTATTTTATATCAATTCCACAATTATCTTTTAAAAATACAATTGCAGCAGCTAATTTTTTTTCACCTTTTTCATCTGTATAAAATACATCACCATATTGGCAAAATCCTTTTACAGTTGAATCTGACAAATCATAAAAATCACCAGACTTATTTCTTTTCCTTTTTCTAATTTTTATATCATGAGTCATTAAATTATTATACTGCTGCATACTCATCTTATATCAATCGCCCTTTTTATCAATCCTGAGGAAATTAATATTGAATCATGATATTTCATTTCTTCAGGTAAAACTTGATTAAAAATATTAGATCCTCCAGAATTTCCTACAGAAAATCGCCCTAACTTTACATTTTTATTTGTAACTGGTTTATTGTCATTATCATACAAACAACTTATCATTCCAGCTACCCACATCTTAACAGCAATAACCTGATCATGTGATAATTCTATGTTATTATCAACATACCAGTCATCGTCATCACTATTATTTATTTTCCATCCATCATCATAGACTCCATGATTTCCTATTCTACTATCAAGCATTTTAGATGCAATTCTTATTCTTACTTTAGTAGCTTCGCTTTTTGGCCTATCTGTAAATGACTTATATTCAACATCTGTTATATACATTTTTTCACCTATCTAATATTGAATTTAATTAACTCCAATATTTTTCAATGATTCAATTAATTCTTCTTTTTTACCTGTACAAGGTATGTTTTTTTCCTTGCACAGACTTTGTAAGTCTTTATAATTATATGATTCAAAAGAATTTTCTTTAACTTCTTCATTAACATTTTCGCCAGGTTTTTTAGTACCAAAATATTTTTTTGCTGTCCTAAATTCTTCATATATTCCAGCATCTTTATTTGTCATGTCACAAATATCGCCTTTTTTATATATTTTGCCTTTATAATAACCTCGCTTTAAAAATTCAACTCTCATAATATTTCCTTTATTTCATATTTTTTAACTTCCAGTTGGAAGTAATACACCAAATGGATATCTTGTGTCTTCATCTTCATTGACTCTATTAATAGGATTAGGAACCTGCCATGCAAGTCTCATGCAACCCCTTAATGCAATCATATCCTGTTGAGCTAAATTATATACAATTTCTTCTGTGTCTGGATCTTGTATAACTGCCTGGTCAAGCATTTTCCAAGTAACATCTTTTCTTATTGCATACATTAATTGTGTCCAATCTCCAGAAATAAGTAAACTAGTTGCTGGATTCATTACACCATTCCTTGGGAAATTACAAGGAGCACCATCCAAACTATAAATAGTATTGCCCTGTACGCCTTCTTTGTATAATGCTTTAAATATTGGATTATTAACAGAATCCCTTAGTCCTCTTAACCTACTTCTCATTGTCATATCAGCTATATGACCATTTACCATAAATCCATCTTCTTCAACTTTTGATATTACACCACCAATACCCAAGATATCATCGTATATATCATTTGTATTTGTAATTGGATTTATTACACTTCCTAATGTTACCCAATTTCCTGCTGCTATAGCTGCTGTAACTATTGCGTTAGGCCATACAACAGGAGCGTTAGTTCCATAGAATACCGCTGCATCAAATGCAATACCGAATGCTTCTAATAATCTAGGTTTAACTTCTTCCCAGATATCATAATCCGCATCCTCAAACACAGCCTCTGGTATTGCTACAATACAATTTAATTCTTCTGCATCTAGCCATTTATTTTCCCATTCTGCTCTAGTTTGTTTTTTCCATTGTGCTGTTTCATCAAGGTTTTTTGGCCCAGGATTAGAAAAATAAGCAGTTGGTAAAACTGATAAACATGGGATTCTTTTTTGTTTTCTTGACATATTTGGAGCTCTTTTGCCCAATCTCATTACTGTAGAATATTCAGGCATAGATTGTACGATTTCTTTCTGTACTTCTTCGGGGATTAGTGGAGCGGCCATACTTCTTTTAATAGCCATGTTTTGCACCTCGCAATTTTAAATTTTTCCTTTAAAAAATTTAAATTGATTGGTAGATAAGTATAATAATAATTAATATCCTGCCATCCTCTTTAGAATAGCGTTCATATTAGTTGTACCTTTATTCTTGTCAGGATTACTATTCTGGTCATCTCCAGAAGGTTTAACATTATCATCATTTTTAACTAACCAAGGTTTTCCTTCAATTAAATCTTTTAAAGCTTGTTTTACACCTTTAACATTACTTCCATCGATTTCTATTCCGCTTCTATCAATTAACGCAAGTGCTGCATCTGCATCTATGATATTCAAGCTAGAACATCCTGAAATAACTTCAGCTTTAAGCAAAATATTATTTGCATTTTCAAGAGCTGTATTTGCTCTCGTTTCTGCTTCTGCTTTTTCTGTTTTTAATCTTTCAACTTCTGTCATTTCAGCTTTCTTTTTTTCATTTTCCCATTCTGTTTGTTTATTTTTAATAGCCTGATTAATTCTTTTTGAAATCACTTTATCAAAAGCATCCTGGCTATCAAAAATTACTTTTTTATCATTTGATTTTTCATTATCATTATTGTCATTTTCACCATTGCCATTGCTGTCATTTTTATTATCATCTACAGCATCGCCAGAATCATCATTATTCGAGTTATCATCAGCAACCCAAAATATTGGTAAAATAGGACTTAATAATAATGTAAGTAATAATTTTTTAAATCTTTTCATAACATACCTTTCAACAATTTTAAGTCTTTCGACTATATTTAAAACCCATTTACGCTTGGTCAGCTTAATATTTATTATACATTATGTCAAATAAAAAAACAAACATTTAATTTATGTCATTATTTTATATATATAATGTGGTTATATTATATTGATTTTATTATTATATTTTGATATTATAGATATTGGAGGTGTCAATTAAAATGGATAAACAAACAGAAAATATAACAATCAAAGTATCAAAAAAGTTTAAGGAAAAAATAGAAAAAGTATCTGAAATATATGGATTAAAAATTGGGCCTTATATTAAGATGTTGATTACAAAAAATATTAAGGATAATGAAAGGAAATAATTATAATGATTTATATACTATGGTTTGCAAGCATAGTTATTACAGTTCTAATATGCAAGAAAATTTATTTTAATTGGACTTGTGAAGATTATATTTATCTTATTAAGAAAAAATGTAATAATTGTGAATATAAAATTAATAATAAGAAGGAATGACTAAAATGGAATATGAATATGAATTAAAAAACATAGAATTTGTTTCAGGTAAATATATTAAGTGTACTTATACAGCAATTACAATAATTGGATTAGAAAATGAAATCACTATAACTTTTAGCAAAGAAAAATTAAAAGGGAAAACATTAGAAGATTTAAAAAATGAGAAAATTAAAATTAATTTTAATGAGATGGATTAAAAAGAGATTGAATTGCTCAAAAAAGAAATGGTGATTTTTATATATTGCCAAGTCGAAATCTTTACATAGTTAATAAAATCACCAGTCGAAATCTTTACATTTGCTACCCGAAATCTTTACATGTTCTATTCTTGTATTTATCTGTACACATTAGTTATATAGATTCTTAAAGCTTTTTTAAAGCTATTTCAATTCTTAAAAAAGAAAAGCGTTGATAATGCATTATCAACATTCCTTTTCTTTTTATTTATTTTTACATGTAAATATATTATAATTGTATTGAGGTGATTATTATGGAGAAAGAAAAAAATAAAATATTCTTATGCGATGATTATATTATTACATCAAAAAAACAATATTCAATAAATCAACTTAGATTATTTTATCATTTACTTTATAAATTTAGAGAAATAAATTACTTTCAAAATAATTTAGAATTTTCTGAAATTATAGAAGACACAATAGAATTAGAGAATACTGAGGTACAAAAAATATTTATCCAAAGTAGATATACTGAATTAGATATACAAGATTTAATAGAATCAATTCCTGATCATATTATTTTAATTGATAAAAATGGAATAGATGTAGTAAAATTATATATCTTCGATTATATTCAGTATATGAAATTTGATTGTGCTATATTTAAATTTAATCAAGAATGTTTTAAATACATTAATAATATTTATCAAAATTTTAGCAAATTGAATCTTAATGATTTCAATTTACTAAAAAGCAAATATAGTCAAAGGTTATATGAATTATCATGTAAATTTGATAATCAAAAGTATTATACTATGCCTATTGATACATTTAGAAATTTTTTCAAGATTGAAAATAAATATATCAATGCTGAAATAAATAGATATATTTTGAAAACAGCTATCAATGAAATAAATGAAAAAACATCTAAATTTATAATAGCTGAAACTGTAAAAAAAAATAATAAACTAACCCATATAAAATTTATATTCAATTAGCCTAATCTTTTCAATAATTGTTTCAAATACTTTGCAGCGGTTTCCCCTGCTTTACCTCTTAGTTCCGTCGGATAAATACTTTCAATAAATTCCTTCTCTTCATCTCTCATTCCATCTCTTAAGGCTATCTCAATTAACTCATTCATATGTTTCATGTCTTTTGCATGATAGCCTATTTTCTTTGAGTAAATTTGATACTCAAAGTTATCTTTATCTTTTTCAAAATGATTCATGGTATCAGCAGCACATATCCAGTCAGGAAAAATTACAGGCTTTCCTAATATCCATGCTTCGTATAATGTACTTCCAGCATCAGCAATTATTACATCAGCTTCTAATAATTCTATTAATGTTGGTTTGTGTTTTTCTTTGTTATGTAGTTTTGATGTTGGATGCAATGCTAACTTTGTTTCATAGCAATCTGGTATTTCTTTTATTAAACTTAAACATTGTGGATATGATGACCTTCCTTTGTGCTTGCTTGCATAGCCATGCGTAGGAGCCCAAACAATATAAGGCTTATCATGCTTTTTAAATTCTAATTCTCCATTTAAAAGTGGATCAAGTTTTGTATACCCACAAACAAAAATTTCTCCTTTATATCCTGTTTTTCTCATTCTTTTTTCCCATGCTGGTCCAGGAACAAAAGCATATTTATAATCTTTTATATTAGGACCTATCCAGTAATTTTTATCTCCAATTCCATGCGAGAAAAATACATCATATGGGCCTACCGGACTTTTCCCATGCTCATTTATTCTTTTTGAACTAAAGAATCTACAATTTATATTTGTTAAAGGCCTATGGACATAACCAGTATCAATTTTATTTAAGTGCTTAATAATTGGATCTGCTAATGCTTGAATTGCATATTTATAAGCACTTCCAGCATGCTGACTCATTTCATCATAACAAAAATTTATTTCATGCCCTTTTACTAATCCATGTCTTCTTTTGTATTCTTTGTTATTGTTTTTGCCAACTCTTAAACCATTATTGCTTCTTATTTCTATAAATTCCTTATCATATTCACCTATATTTATTTCGATTTCTTCAAAAGGATTAAATTTAAACCCCCCAGCATTAATAATATAATGTGTTTTATTGAAAACTTTAACCATCATTTTAAAACTATTCTCCTTAACTTATTTCTTTATTGTTAATATTTGTCCATCTAAATACTCTCCATCTTCAATCAAATCAATTACAAAATTAGCTACATCATAAGGTTTCATCATATTTTCAAAATCATCATCAGGATTTATATAATGCCTCATGTCCGTATTAACAGCACCAGGACAAACACAATATACTTTTATTCCATATTCTTTTAATTCTTTAGATAAACTTAAACTAAAATTTATTGCAGCCGCCTTGCTTGCAGCATAAGCAGAATAACCAGGTCTAGCACCTAATCCAGCAGTCGAACAAATATTTATAATTTTACCTTTTACTTTATTTTTTATACATGCTTCAGCATATACTTTTGAACAATTGAACATACCATTTATATTTACATCAAATTGTTTTCTCCAAGATTCTGTAGATAATTCTAATATATTTCCAAGCTCTATAATCCCAGCATTATTGATTAATGCAATGGGTTTTTCTTTATAATTATAATTTTTATCGCTAAAACACTCATAAATAAAACTTTTCATATTTTCATAATTAGTAATATCATTATTTTCATTTCTTGATATAGTAAATGATATTCTAGTTTCATTATTTTTAGATGAATCAAACCATTTTTTTGTTATTTCATGCCCTATTCCTCTTGATGTTCCAGTAACTATAATATGTTTTTTATTCAATCTTATCACCGGCCTTATATTTCAATATAGCCTCGGCAATATGCAAATCTAAAGGAGTAGTTATTTTTATGTTTTGTTCTTCTCCTTTTATTATATTTATATCTTCAATCTTCTTATATTTTGTAAACATAATACAATTTATTACAAGAGCTAAATCATCTGTAAAAGTATGCTCCATATCAATAGCAATTTTATGACATTCAAATAAAATATCAGTTTTGTATTTTTGTGGCATCTGAACTTCTCCGCAAAAATCTCTATCAAGCGAATATATATAATCTTTTTGATTGAAATTTATCACAGTAGAAACTAATTTACTAATTGGAGTAATAATATCATTATTACATGCAAGTACTGTTTTAACTGAATCATATGACATAAAAGGTCTAACAGCTTCGCAAATTAAAACATATTCAGTTAACTTAAACTCACAACCATCAAAATTTAGTCCATTATATACAGATTTTTGTCTCGTCTCTCCTGGTGGAACTGGTATAATATTTTTTGTTATATTATATGTCTTCGCAAATTTTATTATGTGTTTAACATAATCAGCTTCACAAGGTATAATTATATTACCTATTTCATTTATCTTATTAAGTGTTTCCAATCCATATATAATTATTGGCTTTCCTCCAATTCTTGCGAATTGCTTAGGGTAACCAAGTCCAGCTCTTATTCCTTTTCCACCAGCTAAATAAATTACATCTATCATATTATTTTCCTTTCACAAAATAATTCCTTTCTTTTTTTTCCATGTTTTTTTATTAAAATGTACTATATATCCATTTTTTAATACTTTTTTATCTTCAAAAGTTCCAATATATCGCCTATTCCCCTTTTTACATCCTTTGTCTATTTGTATAAAATCATCATATTTTCTAAGTATCCTAGTTATATATCCAGTTCCAGCAACATTAAATATTCTAATCCCCTTTTTTTTATTTAATTTTAATTTTGATAATTTTTCAATATGGCTATCTAATCCAAAAACTAATTCTTTGAATGCATCATGTTTCTGTATACATCCTAATGTACCATTTGCAATATTCCCATTATTTCCTGTCATTCCAAAACAAGTTAATTCATCTAAAAGAATATCTAAAGATTTTAAACATTTGCTATCAGCATCAACATATATTCCACCATAATTATATAAAATTTCTAGTCTTAAAATGTCAACTTTAGCAGCATAACTATTCATTTTTTGATAGCTTTTTCTATTAAATATATCTGGTATATTTTTATTATCCCAAAAAATAATCTTCCATTTTGGATTATTTTTTTTATAACTATTTAAATTATTTTTATATGGAAATTTTCTTTTGCCAATCCATATAATATGAATAATTTTAGGAATTCTAACCATATAATAATTCCTTCCAATTAATTTTCAACAATACATTTATATAATTTACGTTTTGAATATGTTCCAATTAGTTTAATTTTATTAAAACATTTTTTTATTTTAAGTGGCATGTCTGAATTTTCATGTGTTTCAAAATAAACAATTTTTATATTATTTTTTATAATTTTAATAAGATTATCATGATTTTTGATATGCTTATCAACTGAAAATATAAAAGCAGTGTTATATTTATTGAATTTAAAATTCTTATTTAAGTTTAAATTAAGAATTTTAAAATAGCATGGTAATGCAAATAATGTGTTTAATCTTATTGCTGCATTTAAAATATCAACATTATTATCTATACCAACTACTTTTTTAGCACCCAAGAATGCAGCCAAAAAGCTACTTGTACCAATATTGCAGCCAATATCTAATATATTTTTATTTACAATATCTTTTTTATCTATTAAATTAATTCTTTCTAATAAATCGCGCCGCCTGCCCTGTATTATTTCAACAAATTCATTATTAACATATTTATAAATACTGTGATATGGCTTTGTTGTTCCTCTAAGCCCGAATTTGCCTTCTATTTGAATTAATTCTTTTATTCTGTCAAATATATTAATTCTATTAAATGGAATCGGAATATTCAAAAAGCATCCTATAGCTGCCCTATGATTTCCACCACATATAATATCTTTACCATCAAACCTTCTTACTATTTTTATTTTTTCTTTTATCCCATTTTTATCAATATCATTAAATAAATCTCCAAAACTTTTTATTTTATCTTCTACCATAATATCTCTTTCAGATTTCTCAGTATATTTCCATGTATTGTGTAAATATTTTTTATAAATATCTATATTCCCATGTAGATATTTATAATGTGGGAAATCATCAACCTTAATAGTATGATAATTCTTTCCAAAAAAGTCTATTGTGCCAATATGTTGCTGTCCAAAATATAAATTATCATAATTTTCAATCATTTTAATACCTTCCTTCTTAAAAATTGTTTTTTTTGTTTTTCCCATTTCTTTTTATTTTTTTTAGTATATCTAAAATAATGTCCATTTTTCCTCCTTAGATAACTTGTACATATTTTATTAATTCCAATAAACCTTGCTCCTAATTTCGCAAAACCTAGCCATATCATCCCATTACAAAATTCATCGTTTAATGGGTATTTATATTTCTCCCATAATTTTCTTTTATAAACTGAGTGTGAGCTACAAATATGCTTCCCTTTTAAAATATTTCTTCTATTTGTACCTAAATAAAATTTATTTTTAACAAAATTTCTTTTCTTTCCTATTAATTTTATTTCAAGCCCTCCACAAATAACATCTGCTTTATCTTCAAATTTTTTTAAATTTGTTATTGCATCAGGCTTTATGGTATCATCCACATCTAGATACATAATCCATTTTGTATCTGTATGTTTTACTGCCCAGTTTCTAGCAAATCCCATGCATCTATGTTTTTTAATTTTCACAATTATAAAATTAAAATTATTCTTTTCTAAAATGTCTCTTGCATTATCTAAATTTTGTTGTTTATATTTTTTACCACTTTGAACAATTGTGACTATAGTCGGTTTTTCTTGTAATTTACATATCGAATTTACCCACTGATTTAAGAATTTATCATAATTATTATAAAAAGAAGTTACTATACCAATATCCATAAAACACACCTTTATTCTATTTAATTATTTATATTCAAATATAAATAATTTAAAGCATTATTTATACCATCATCTAAAATTGGTTTTAATTTAGAATAATTTATATTAAATAAATCATCCATACCTATATTTTCAAACTTTCTATCATTTAAGTCAAATGTAGAAAATAATGTATTTAGTCTTGATTTCATTTTAGGCCTTGTTTCAATAAAAACAAATTGTTTTTTAAACACAATTGAAAATAGAACACCGTGATATGAATTTGTAAAAATCAATGATGCTTTATTAATTAAAAATAAAAACTCAGATGGGTTTATTGTATACATTCTTCTGAATTTTATATTATTCAATTCAATTATTTCTAAATTACACCATTTTGCTATATTTTCAATAAAGTATCTTTTTTGTTCTGGTATTTCTCCTAAAAAATATGTTAATAAATATTTTTTAGGTGCAACAATGATTTTTTTATCTATAAAATCATTCCATTTATTGAAAACCAGAACAGGATCTAAATGTACATAACAATTTTTATTAACTAATTTTTTAATTAATTCTTTGCCTTCATTTTCTCTTATAGATAATCGTTTAGACTCAAAACTTTTTAGACCATTTTTGTATTTATTAATAATATCTTTTTTTATTATCGTTCTCCCAAAACTTGCAGCAAAAGTAAATTTTTTATTTGCTGGTATAAAATCCAAAAAATTTAATTTAAATATTAATTTTGCTTTTGGATTAAAAATTTGGTCGCTCCCAATACAAAAATAATCATATTCATTTATTATTGTTTTTTTCTTTTCAATTGGAATATATCTTTCTTTTATATTTTCTATTGACCATTTTTTTATATTTTTACGTTTTGATATTGATAACTTATCAAGTTTTTTTGGAATACTTGTTGGAAAGAATTTTAATGTTTCAACTTCGCAATCTAAACTTTTTAAAATTTCTTGCATAGCTAAATTTTGCAGTCTGTTCCCGTAATTAAAATATCCGAATAATGTAATAATTGCAACTTTCAAAATATCACCTTCTCATAAATTTTATATATACATATTTAAATCCTTGTGATAAATATGATTCAAAAAAATTTTTTCTTTTAATTATACCTTTAACTGATTTATAAATACACGAATTATATTTTTTTACAAAATTATAATTTATTTTTTTCGATTTAAGATACTTTAAATTTTTTTTATATAAATATTCTCCTTGCTTTGAATTTACAATTAAAATAGAAGTCCCATTTTTATTATAAATATCAGGATAATTATTTTTAACTCCCCATGCATCACCTAATAAAATATCTATATCTTTTATAGTTTCTTTGAATTTGCAATTATAACATGTTTTTCTTAAGTAATAATTTTTTAAAAATCCTATCATATAAGAATTTTTTGAAACTTTTTGTATTATCTTTCTATCATCAAACTCAATAGTTATATAATAATTTTGCCATCCTTTTAATTTATTCCTAAAATTAATATTTTTAACTTTTGAATTGTATTTATCTTGTAATAAATTTATATAATCATTAAAAATCTTTGTTGACGGGACACCATGACATACAATTGCTATAGTGAATAAATTTGAATTATAAGAAAGGCCAAAATATTTTAAATAACTTTTTAATCCTGATATCTGGCATGGCGTACCAGAAAATAATATTTTCTTATTTTTATTTAATGCGATTTTAACTTTTTTATATGAGTCTCCTATATCAGATTGAATATATTTAGAACCACATATTCTATATAAATTATCAAGTGAATTAATTTCTAAATGTTTTAATTTTAATTCATCGAACCCCGCTCCAAAAACAATTCCATCCTGGTTTAATATATATTTTGAAAATCTTCTGAAAAGTCCACCTGATGAACTCATTTTTACTATATTTTTATTTTTATCATAACCAGCATAAGTATTAAATTTTTTATTAATATCTGGCTTATTAATAACAGGACATACCGTTAAACATTTATTGCATTTAACACATTTTTCAATATTTATTTTTGGATATGCAAAACCTTCAGCATCATATATCATTTTTATTGCATTAAATTCACAAACATTATAGCAAGCACCACAACCAACACAATCTTTTAAATTTAATATCATTTTTATTCCTCGTGAATTTTATTTTTCTTTTTCCCCCATATTTTAATCATTTCTAATTCTTTAATATCAAAATATTTTTTTATATTTTTTAAAGCTATTTCTACATCTGCAATTTCTTCAATTAACTTTTCTCTTCTTAATTTACCTCTCAAAAACTTTGTTAATTCCTTTTGAAGCTCTGCCAGTTCTTCTATATTATGTATCATATCTTTTTCAATCTTATCCATTAAAATACCTCATTTTACTAATCTTTAATTATTTTAATTATAACAATAATCATAACTATAATAATTATTATCGAACCAATTGCACCCATTTATAACCCCGTGTTTCCAACAACATATTTACAAAAGCATTGCCAAATGTTCCAGTTCCGCCAGTTATTAATACTTTTTTATTTTCAAAATGTTCCATGTTATTTTCCTTTCAACTTATTATATCATGCTAATTTGGCTATAATAAGGTATCTTAGTTATCTCTACCAAACTCGCTAATAATTTAATTTTATCTCTAGTATTATAATAAATTTCATGATATTCAGTTTCATTTTTAAGCCCTTCATTTATGCTTTTTCTTATAATATTTTCAGCCTGAATTACTGTAGCTAATTGCCTATCATTGCAAATATCTTTTTTATTCTTAATATCTTCAAATCCTTTTTCAATTAAGAATAAATTATCCCAAACCAGTTTACTAAAATGAGTGTAATAATTATTAGCATTTTCAGATCCACTTTCTTCAGCATACTTAACCATTCTTTGTATTTCATTTGTTTCTTCAAATCTAATACTTTTCGACTCAGCTCTAAGCTTCTTCCATTCATTAGAATTATTATTAATTTCTTTATTTTTTATTATATCTTTTAGCATGTCTTCGCATTTTATAAAATAATTTCTTATCTTTTTACCAGTATCATTTCTTTGAACCATTCCGATTTCTTTAGCCATATTTAAAGTTAATTGATGGTTAATTATGGTTCTTTTTTCATTTATTTGTTTACCTATTCGCGTACATTTTTGATCATGAATATAGTAATCTTTGTCTTGTTCAAATCCATATTCTAACATTCTATCAAACCAAATATCATACCTTGTTTTTATTGATAAGAATTTATGTAAATCTCTTCCTAATACAGTTGGTCTATTTATATTATTCATATTAACTTTTATCATCTCTTTCATAAAAATCACCTCTATATAAAATAAGAATCTTATTAATTTAAGTCCCTACCTAAAATTAATAAGATTCTTTTATTATTTTATATAGATTGCTTTGGGTAGGGTTCAAAGCAATCTATATAATTTTAATATATTATATCATAAATTAATTTTATAGTCGTTCTTATTTTAAAATTTTCTTTAAGCAATTTTAAAGGAATGCAATAGTTTTTTGATATTCAAACTATTGCATTCCTATAGAAATCAATTAAAATTAAAATGTCACTTTTAGTTTATCTTGATTTCTGTTATTATATTCCTCTAATATAGCTCTTGCTGTATTAGAGGCTTTGTTATCTCCATATGTAGCAATATTTCTTCTAGCTATAGCGTTTAATTTTGATGCAGATACATTTTTCATTTTCTTTATTATTCTTTTTTCATCAACAATATTATAAGCTTTACATAAAAACGTATGCATGCCCAATAAAATATTTGATGTTAATGAATCTGGATCAAAAGTTTTATCATTATATTGCCATATTGAAGTAACAATTCTTATTACAATCTCTAGCCAAACAGAACCTTTTGAATTATATATTTTATATAAGCTTGCTATGCCATTTAAATATCCTTTTTTTCTTCCGTTTTCATTTGAACCACATTTACTTGGTTTTATATCATATTTTTCTAATATATTCTGAATTTCAATTGTTGTTTTATCGCCTGCTGTCAATAATGCTTGATATCTTTCAAACATCCTTACTGAATTTCTATTAACTTGACAATTAATAAATAATTCAGCTTCTTCTTGCAATGTTAAATTCTTATATATCATGCAAGGTACTTCTTCATATCCTTTTCTCGCTGCTGCAACTGTTCTATGTTGTCCATCAACGACCCAATATTCATTTTCGCTCCTTTCATTAACATATATAAAACCAAAAGCTTTCCAATCAAAACTTCTTACTATATTTTTAATTTTTATTTCAGAAGTTTCTCTTTGATAATTTTTAATATCAAATTCTAAATCTTTTATTTTTAAATTTGATATTTGATACTCTTCATTTTGCATTATAAATGCCCTCCTTTTTTAATAAATCGTATACCGAATGCCTGTCATTTCTTTTCTTCCTTATTTCTTCATTAGTACAATCTTTACATATATTTTTATAATGTATTTCACCATTATTATTTATTTTATAAAATTCTTTTAATTGTTTTTCTTTTTTACATATAATACATATTTTTAATTTTCTTTCTTCGTCACATTCTTTACATATGACACTTTTCCCATCTTTGCTATATGGCATTTTTGCTTTTCCAAACATAACTATTGCTTTCCATTTATTGCATTTAGAACACTTTTTCAACCCTTTACTTTTCTTGATTTTATAATATTCTTTCATTCTTTCAACATCACATTTTTTACATATGTGATGTATACGATATCCACAGCTTTTATAAAAAATTATGGAATATTTATCAATCGGTAGTTTCAATCCACATTTATTACAAACTTTATATTTATATTTTTCTAATAATTCTTCTTTACTTCTCATTACATTTCCTTTCTTCAACGTGCCTTACGGATCTGTTCTCTTACATATTTTCTTCTCAAATAACTATTATTGTCCAAATGTTCCCTTTGTTTTTTCTGCCATTCATTTATTTTATTTTTAGCTCTTATTTTTTCAGCCTTATCAAGTGCGGTAACTTCTTGCCTTTTCCATTTCCTTATATTTCTTTCTATATATCTTTGTTTTTGCTGTGCTATATAACTCATTTTCTGAGCTTCTTTGTAACCATATTCATCAATTAACTTTTGTTCTCCTTCATGAACTCGTGGCATACTTTCTTTTGTGATTCCTTCAAAGAATGGACTTATTGAATGACCGCACGATGGGTGAAATAAGCCTTGTGTCACTGCATCATCAACACTTTCATAAGTTGGATGTGGTTCAATACTTAATGTAACTCCCTCATAAGGTGTACATAAATCACATGCCCTAAAATGAGCAGACACTGTCACAAGTTCATATCCTGATTCAAAGCATCTATTCAAGCTTGCCTGCATCGCTGCCCTTCCTGTCATTGTCCTACCTATCATTTCACAATAAGTATCAATGCTAAACTTTCTGCCATCCTTATAAGTTATTGTTTGTATTCCTTTTTTAACATACTCATCTAACATAGTTTGGCTTAATTTTCGCCTTGTAAAAATATCAGTTTCTTTGTAATTTGCTTCGCCTGCCATTATTGCTGTTTGCCTGAATATATCATCAGCTTTTCTTAATATTTGCAAATGCTGTCCTTCTAATGAATAATATGCAGCATTACGAAATACACCCATAAATTGAGTATGGCTTTCCCATCCTCCAAACCATCCTAAAACCTGTCCAGGTATTGGAGGTATAGGAGGTATTGGAGGTGGGTTATTTATCATAAAAGAACCGTTTGAAATGCTGTTTGTTATGTTGGTTGACTTGCCAGCATTTTTTAATTGGTTCTGTGTTTGCTTTAATCCTGCTAAATAAGCTTTTGCAATGTCTTCATCAGCCCAAATTTTCCACTCAGTTTCGAACTCATCAGCTATTTTATTTATTTCTTTTTCATAATCAGCTTTATATTTAGCAATATTATCTGGGTCTTTTGCAATTCTTTTATTTAGTTTTGTAATTATTCGAAGCATTTCATATACAACATTTTCGGCCGATGTATATAAAGGTGCTCCAAATACTTCATAACTTCTTTGATTTATCATTTTTATCCATTTCTAATAATTTTTTATGAAAAAGTTCAGCTAATTCAAAAGCTTTTTTATCATTAGATCCATTTTTATCTATTTCCTTTTGCATCTCTTCAAACGTCTCAAAATTCATAGCTGAAACAATTGTAATAAATGCTGTCCCTGTTTCAATAAGCCTTGCGGCTTTAATTATTATTGTTCGATTTTGTTCATCTTCTTTTTTACTTGATTCATCAATCATTATCTTTGTAGCTCTGATGTAATATTCCATAGCATTTCTTAAATATCCATCCGATTTCGCATAAATCCCAGGTACAGTTAAGTCAAATATAATAGTATTTATATTTTCTAATCTTTTTAATATATCTTTATAATCAGGTATCTTTTTAGCTGTATTTGCATATTCTGATAATATTTGATGTAATTCTTTACTTATCACATGAATACTATGCCTATATTCATATTCAGTATCATGTTCCCATTTAAACCTTATAAAATCATTTTTCATTATATTTCTCGCTTTCTCTTTTTATTTCCAAGCTCCACATTCTAAACATCTAGTTCTCCAAAATGCATTCCATGCACCGCAATTTCCACATTGCCACATAATATTTCACCTCACTATTTCTTTAAACCCAGATGTCATATATCTATAGATGCATTTATCAGAGCACAACTGATGTTTTCCATTATCCATAGATACAAGATTGCTTGTTACATATTTTTTATTACAAATAATACATTGATATTCTTTTCCTTTGTTTTTTTGAATATCTTTTTTATTTCTTGAATTTATAAAATATTTTATCAAATATAAACTTATAATAAAAATTATTATTCCAATTACAAATATTATTTCATTCATAATATTTCCCCCGTAATCCCCTGTTCATCATTTATTCTTTTTACCTCTGCCATAATATCATCTTCTGACCAATCCTGATGCTGTAATTTTACTTTTGTATAATTAGATATTGCCCTTGCTTGATCAAGATTTCTGATTGTTTCAGAAACTTCTTTTTCATCTGTCGCAATTGAATCCTCAATCTCAATTGATACACTTTGCTCATCATACGAACTATTTAATCCTGATTCCTTATCTAACCTTTGCATTTGCAATAATAATTGTTTTACAGCTGGAATCCAATATCTCGTTTTTTTATTTCTTGTACCCTGACTTTTTCCTTCTCTAAGTTTCAATGCCGTTCCGCTTTCTGCTCTTCCTTCTATTCCTAATCCAAATGTTTGTGGAGAATAACCGCATTGATTTACAATTTGATAAAATAGTTGTTCACATGTTTTTGCATGTTCATCAACTCTAATATTAAACTGGACCTGTTCTATAGGTTTTATTCCACCTTCTCCTCCCATTCTCCAGGATGAAAGATTCAATTTTATAAATGCTTTTCTGAACTTATTGAATTTATTTAAGAATTGAACAGTTCCACCTGTTGTGCTTTTTTGTTTCTCGAGTATTTCTTCATCAATTAATAATTGTGCTAATCCTAGTTCGATATCCCTCATCCAGCTAGTCCATGCAAAGTCAAGCGAATCAAGCATTGTTATACTCGATGAAAAATCATTGATTCCCAGATATGAACCTGGCATTAATTTATTTGGCCTCATATTTGGAATATAGACACATCCAAGTCCATCTATATTGTTATGCCTAATTGGCTCTAAATTTAAATTTTCAGTCTCTTCTATTTCATCAAATCCAATTTCTTTACCAACTTTATCAACAGTTCCCTTATGTAGCTTGTATTCAATAATTAATGCATTATTTTCTCTCTTTCTGTTTTCAAACAATCTATATATTGCTCCCGCATCTGTTGTCTTTACAACTCTAAACATTAATATTTCCCATAATCTACCACGCCAGAATGTAGGTATAAATTGTTTAGGTGTTAAAATTGAAACAATAGGAATTTTTTCTAATTTTGGCTCTATATCTAATTTTAATACACAGCCAGATAATGCAGCTGATAGTTCGGCACCTTCTAATAATATATTTTCAAATCCATTTATATCTAAAAAAGTTTTGATTCTTTCTCCTGACTTTGCCTTATCATCATATTTAAATCGTGGTGATTCAGAGAATAATAAATTAGCTGAAGTCATTGCAATATCACCAGCAACCGGAATATGGATAATACCTGCTCTGTCTTCTTCTTCCATCCTTGCCCAGAATTTTTCCTGAGCAGTAGCATTACCTAAGGCTAGTATAGTATAAAATTTCAATAAATTTTCAGGGTCACCACTATACCAAGTTTCCCACTCGTCATATTTTGTATACCAATATCCAAATCCGCTTGGCGGAAATGATGAACCTTGGCTTAAAAACATTTTATTCAACTCCTATTTTTTATTTATTGTATATATCATCAACTAAACATGCTAATATTTTAACTATTTCATCCATCCCTTTTTTAAAATTTTATTTATTCTGGCATATAACAATATTCCAAATAATCAGTTCTCCAATATGGTGGCCGTACAGATATTTTTTCTATCCTATTTGATAATTTATTCTTTTGTGATGAAACCATAATTGGTCGTCTTAATATATGTTTATTATTATTTGATTTATCCCATATGCTATAATCGTTATTCATTTTCTTAACAATTATTTCTTTTATTTCTCCATAGCCTTGTGATGGTTTTTTTCCAATAAAATGTATATATTTATTTAAAAGATATTCAACTTTTTTGATTTCACAATTTGCATAAAAATATATATTTTTATATGATTTAATTATAATTGGCATATGATAATTTTTATAATATCCAGCACCAATATCAACTCTACCTTTTGTATTTCCTTTAAATTTTACAATATTATCATTTTTATTATCCCATCTCTTCGACCAACTGCATACAGATTCTAAATTATCACCAAATCCAGTACTTGCATGATAAATATTTAATGTCTTATTAAAATATATTGGTAAATCATCAGTATTAAATTCATGCCCACCATTTAAATCTTTTTGATTCATTAACCCATTATAATAATCGTCACCAAGCATTTCCTTTGCACATGCTGCCGATATTAAAGCATCTAAAAATATATACCCCATAATTGCAATTGGAGTGCTCATTCTAAACGTTATTTTACAATTTTCAAACATATTTTTTTACCTCAATAAATTTCGAAAATAATTTTTCATAATCAGTAGGATAAAATTTTTTTAACCAAATTATCCTACCTTTATTAGCTTTATCTGTTGTTAAATATCCACCATTTTTTATTGTATCTCTTGTAAAAAATGGTTTAAGTTCTTTATCATATATTTTAGAATATGGAATGTTTAAACAATCAATAATATTCCATACATCATTATTTCCCCACCATCCAATAGGTGAACATTTTGCTATTTCAGAAGTTCTATATAACAATCCATATTTTCTTAATAATTTTTTTCTACCTGCTGTTTCATCTGCTCTTATTCCCCAAAAACAACAATCATAATTATTTTTTATTGCCCATTCATCAATTACATCTTTTTTTATTATATTTTTAACTTTTTCATGATCTGAAATACTTCTGTCAATCGAAGGTAACCCATATTTTAAATTTAATTCAACATAATCATGAGGACATTTTAATTCTATATAATTTTTTACTCTATATTCTTTCAAATAATAATCCCTAAATTTATATATATCTGATAAAGCATATCCAGAATTCATAAAAATTATTGTTGTGTCTGGATATCTTGATATTATCAAATGTACTACTAAAATTGAATCCTTACCCCAACTGCAACTAATATAATGTTTTTTATATTTATTCATTGCTTTATCAATTATTCTATAAAAATTATTTATTTTTCTTTCAACAAAATTCATTTTATAAAATTCCTTCTGTTTTAATTAGCCATTCTAGAATATCATTTTTATTGTTTTTAATATATTCATTATAGATATCAAATCCTTCTCTGCTATAATTTAGCTCGATTTCTCCGTGTCCTGTCGCTGATTTCCCGCCGATATATGGAATTTTATCTAACTGATTTAATGTAGAAAATAAACACGCTTTTTCAATTTCGTTTTCATTCTCTATAATAATTCTACCTTCCAAAATACTTCCTGTTGATATAGCTTGAATTTCGTATTTCATTTGAACTGGATTTTCTTTCTTTTTATCTTCTTTCCCATCTTTTTTTACTTTTATTTCTTTGTTTTTTACTTTTATTTTGCTTTGACTTTTCAAATCATCTCTTCTTGTATAAAAAATATCTTCAAGCATATCATATATAGATATATCGCTTTTGGTATTATTATAATCATTTAATTCTTTGCATATTGGTTTTAATATTCCACATTTTAATTTACCTTCTGTTATCTGGTCTCCAATTGCTGTCCCAAACAATGCAAGTGGTGGACACTTTTTTCTCATTTCTCTTTTTTCTTCTATTTTTTCATATCTTGACCCTGATGTAATTGCACCACCAGAAAATAACATATAAAATAATTTTGTTGAAATTCCATCAGGCAATTCTAACATATCTATATAATGTTTCATTGCATATCTTCTTAATATACCTCTCATGGCATTTCCAGAATATACAGGTACATCAATATATTTATCTCCATATAAAAATTTCATAGTTCTTAAAACTTGCATAGTTCCCATTCTTTCATCTCCGAAATGGCATAATGGACTTTTTAATTTTAATTCTAAATCAATTTTCATATGGTATTCACTTCACTTTCTTTATTTTTTCTTATTTCACGTTCTTGTTTTCTAATCTCAATATTTAGTCTCATAGCTAAAATTACTGAATGTAAATCATTTCTAATCAAATCAAGTATTTTATATTTTATATCATCATCCATTTCGATAATTTCATTAAGGCATCTGTCTGATAATGCAGCTATATCAAGTTTTTTACATAATTTATTTATGAATATATTAAATTTATTTGTAGTAAATGCTGATGCTCTTACTTTGTTTGAAAATTCATCCCATATTTTATACGCTCTTTCAAGTTTTATTTTATCCCAGTCAATTTTATCCCAAACAGCAACCAATGATATAATTGCTAAATCTTTTATTTTTTCATCTTCCATTTACTTTCCTTCTTTCTTGTAATATTTCATTTCTTTTTTCAGAATTTAATATATATATTAAAAATTTAAATAAATTTGTTTTTCTAATATCTTTTAGAATATTTTCTAATAAATCAAATGAAGTTAATCCATATTGCATTACTGAAATTGCTTTATATTCACCAGTTAATAATTCATCCTTTGTAAAATATAAATAGGCATCATTTAAGATATCATATATTTTTTTAGCTTTTTTGACATCAAAAAATATTTTATCATCCTCTTGCTGTATATAAAATTTATTATAATCAGAATTAACATTACATTTAAATGAATTATGTTTTTTAAATGTATATGTAACTCCAGCAACAAAATCATTTTTAATATATCTATCAATATTAAAAATATATTTTTCTATATCATTCTTTTTGAATAAATATAAATTATTTTTATCAGCAATAAAATTATTTCTTCTTAGCTCAATATCTTTTATACATTTCGCACAATCAACACATATAAATAAACTTTCTTTACATTTACATAAATCATAATTTGTAAAATTAGAAGATATGATCTCCTTTTCTTTTATTGATTCTTTTTCTTTTCCACATATTTTGCAAATAGTATTTTTAATTTTTGATTTATCTACATTCAAATTTATATTTGAATGTTTACTTATAATTTCAGTATTAGTCATAAAACCTCCAAATTATATTCCTAATAAATGATGCCTTGAACTACCCCACGCAATTAAACTATCTGGAATATGATCATCTTCTTTCGCAATAATACCCTGTTCAGGATTCTTATAATGATATTTTTTACATTTTTCCTGTGCTGTTTTGTCAGTTATATTAAGCCTATTTTTTTCTAATAATAATCTTATCACATTTATTCCAACATCTTTCCATTTATTAAATGCTATTGTAATCAATTCTGTTTGGCATCTTTTTTCTTTAAGTATCTTTTTTAATGTAATATTACTGTCTTTTGGATTGCTATCACAATAAATTATCTTTATATCATATTCTATACATAAATCAGCTATTTCTCTACACCTATCTGTCAATTCAATATACTCAAAAGTTTTAGTAATAGGATTTGTAAATATTTCTTTAGTGTCCTGTATAATACTCATTGCTGTAACCGCATAACCCCAATCGATTCCTGCTTCTGTATATAATTTTTTATTATATTTATCTTTAATTCCTCTTCTATAGGACCTATCTACAGATTCAAAATCGAATATTGTATCTCCGATTTTAGGACGGAGGCATAAATATTCAGCATCGAACATCGCTTTTGTAATCTGTCTTTTTTTTAATTTTATTTCTGCTTCTTTCCAATATCCGTGTGGTTCTTGAACTTCTTTAACACACCATTTAAATAATTTTGCTCCTATATCATCTTTTGATTCAACTATTTCACTCATTAAACCAAATGGTTGATGCAATGTTGATGATATAATTATATTTTCTGGAATTCCATTCATTGTTTTTGGCTGCCCCAAAGCCGCTAAGTATATATTTTTATCAAGTTCATCGCAATTGTGAACTATTATTCCATTTGCTAAAAATGATTTAAGCCCTTTAATTTTCAAATCATAAACTTTATTTATTTTATCATCTTTTATATTTACTATTTCATAAACTTCATAATTTTTGAAAACCATAAATGCATTAATGTTGTTTTTAATACCAGAACTTTGTATCCTTCTTTTTCTAAAAATATTTTCTTTCTTTCGTCTATTTTTATCGTCTTTTCTCTGTTGTGCCAATATTCTCCATGTACCTCTATTATTAAATTTAAATCTTTGCATAAAAAATCTACTATGTATCTTCCAAATGGTACTTGTGATTGATATGATATTTTTAAATATTCTAATAATTCTGATGCTTGTATTTCTGCTTTTGTTGGATTTTTCTTCAATGCTGTCGCTCTTGCCTTTGCCATTCTTGAATCCATTCCTATTTTCGAAAGGTGTTTTAAATAGCATTTTTTGCAACGTTTTGCAATATGCCTCAATTCTTTTCCACATTCTATACATTTTGGTTTCTTTGCTTTTCTTCTTTTTGCATAGCAACTTCTGCATATCGTTGAATTTTTTGTTATTTCTTTTTTGCAATCTTGACAATATTTTTTTGGTACAGAATTTAATTTTATATAACATTCTTGGCAATATCCTGTTGTATATTTTCTTTTTAAATTTAATTTTTTTCCACACATTAAACAACTTTTTACGTTCACCGATAACAAAGATTGATTCACCCTTACATTTCCACCTTCTGATTTCATTTAAATTTCTATATCCTTTCGTTGTTAAAATTTTATGGTTTTCAGTACAATTTATATATTTACCGTTAGAGAAAAAAATTTTATATGTTTTTCTCTCACCCATATAACAATTATATTGTACCATACATTTTTTTATTTTAACACCGTTCCATCCATATACTATATCTTTGTTATTTATTTCTATTATTTTTTTATATCCATGTGTTGTTTTTATTAATGTGTCACCTGTCAAGCATTCGTCAATTCGCAATTTAGGTTGATGGCTTCCTCTTACTGATTTAGAACTCGCCGCTAACGCTCTTACCCATGACCCATTAGTTAATTTATATCCTCTTTTAGATACTTGATTTCCAACTAATAAATGTGTTGGTGCATTAGGAAAATCCCAAAATTCTGTTAAATACGATATTGCTTTTTGTGCCTGGTCTAATGAACCACCTAATATATTTATCCCGCAATTTTTTTTAAATATAGATTCCATAAATGATAAAACAGATAAATCATATGTTTTCCCACCCGCTCTATTTGCATACCATATAGCCATCGGTGTTATTTCGGCATAAGCTTCCCACATTGCAGATAAAGGATAAGAATGTCCTTCACACGGTTTTTCATTAGAATAAGGTATGTAATATCCAAAAAATTCATTTATCCAAAAATAAAATTGTTCAAATGTTCTTGGAGCTATACCAAGTTTATGATCCCAATCTGTAATATTTGTTACAATATCTCTTAATTCTATATGTGACATTAAAGCTACCTATATCCTTTTATTTCTTTCCAGTTTCTTTATCTGTTTTTATATTCTTTTTTGGAAATAACTTTTCAAACTCTTTTTTGAATATGTCATTATTATATTCAAGTTTCTCGTCAATTTTATCCTCTAATTCTTTAATTATCTCTTTATCAATCCTCTTAAATTCATCTGGTAACAAATTACATAAGGCAAATATTAATAAATTCGGCTGTCCTCTAAATTTCTTTTTAGTTTTCTCAGTTTTTGTTTTATTGCCTAAATAACTTTTTTCCTCTGTTTTTTTTACCTCTTCATACTCATATCCTAAAGCTTCTTTCCATAAACTTTTTTTGAGATTTATTGCCAATCTTTCTTTTGACGCCCTTAGTACTTGTGTAAATTGTGGAAATTTTAATTTATATTCATTTAATGATTTATAAGATATTCCTAATTTATTTGATATTTGTTCCTCCGTATCTCCTTTTTGTCTCCAATCTTCAATCAAGTCAAGTTTCGGTTCTACATGAGTATAATATTTACTTTTTCTTCCTCGCTTATTTTTTTTATTGTTAGTCATAAAACCACCTTATTCTAAAAAAGACCATTAACTGGTCTGTGTATGATTTTACACTAAATTTTATTTTTGTTCATTATAATTTATATCTAATTTCTTATTTATAATTTCAACATACTCATTCTTAAGCCTGCCTCTGTGAACCATTGCATATAAATTCTGTCGAGACATTCCAAGTATTTTACACAGTTCTTTTAGTGTAATATTCTTTTTCTCGCAACCTTTTTTTATCTTTTCGTATTTTTTATTAATTTTTCTAGTCCACATTGTTATCATTTCTTTATCCTTTATTTTGTTATTAAGTGCTGGAATTGCGTAATATTGGAATGTCCAGCTATCCCTATAAACCGTTACGCTCGGCCGTAATTCTTGATATCGTAGTCGTTGAATTACGCAACCTTCAGCTACGTTGGTTTTAATGCCATAGCAGGATTCGAACCCGCTTCCCAGTAAACCAGTGCCTCCAAGTACTCTATAGGATATGACATCTTACTTCACATAATGTAATGATTGACTAACAATATTATATGTCAAATAATATAAAACGTCAAATAAAATAAAAAAGCCTCTGCGACGACAAAGACTTTTTATTTGAAAACTATTATTTCTGATTAATAACAATATTTATATTATACTAAATGTAAAAAGATATTTCAACCACAGCGGGCGAAATACCTTTGAAACATTCCATTATCAGTTAATAGTTCACCATTCTTTCTTCTATGTTCATTTCTTCCTCCTCTTAGCAAGTACCCTCATCATATTTTTCAAATTTCTTTCAAAATACTTACTGAAATTCGTATTCCCATTTTCATCATTTTTACAAATTTGTTTTATTGTCAACGCCCTCACCTTCTATCTCTAATACTTAGCATATACTCATTAACTTTCATAAAATCAGCAACAGACAAATCTTTTATAAAAGTTGATTCTAGATTAGATTTCATTGTTGTAATTTGCATTTCTTGTAATTCATCTAAATCAATATCAAATTTTTTCATAACATAATCTTTTACAGTTTCATTATCACTTAAAATTATATTTCCACTAAAATTATAATGGCCTCCAGATATACTAATATATAATACATTTAAATCATTTTTACAAATTTGTTTTATTGTCATTTTCAGCCTCCAATTCCAGCAATTTAGTATAAATTTTATTAGTCACAAGTACATCATTTAAAGCTCTATGACTTTTTGTATTTATGCCAAATCTTTTCTTTAAATCTTCTAATTTATGACTTCCAGATAATAATTTTCTTGATAATTCTAAGCTACAAATAATATTTACGCTTTTAAATCTATCAATATAATTTTTAGGAATGATTGAATTTCTTGTAATATGATAAATTATAAAATTAAAATCAAACTCAGCATTATGTATTACTAAATTAGTATCTTTATCAATACTCAAACTATCCATAAAATCAATAAATACCTTTTCTAAGCATTCAGAATTTTTAACCATGTCATTAGTTATACCTGTTAATTCTCTTATAAATTCTGTTACTATACCAGTTATTTTAACTGTACTTGAAAAACTTGTTAACACTTCACCATCTACGCAGTTGCAACCTGCTATTTCTGTTATTTCTGCTCCTTCTTCTGGTTTGAATCCAGTTGTTTCGATGTCTATTACTGTGTATTTTTTCATTTTTCACCTCACAGGAAGTATCTTAAGATACTTCCTTTTTCTTATTTTCTTTTATAGTTGCATTTAACTTTTTAACAACATTTTCAAGCTGCATAATAGTTAATTTTTTTCTTGAATCTATTTTAAATGTTTTTATTAAATAGTTTTTTAAAGCTTCGTCTGATACTTTAGCATTTGTTTGAAGTGTACAAAGTAGTTTTAATTGTTTATCATTTATTAATATATTGTTTTCATCTTCTGTATTTTCTGGAAGTGAATGCTTAAGTGATTCTAATTCTTTGTATTTTTCTTTAAGAATTTTAAATTTTTCAACTAAATCATCATAATCATTTTTAATTCTTTCATTTGCTTTTTTCATACCATCAATAGTTTCGTTATTTCTATTGTCATGTGAATCTGGATCTGTATCTTCACTAATCAATAATAAATCCTCTAGCATTGTTTTTTTCAAAAATGTTTTAGCTGATAAGCATTTCTGTGATAAATCCATTTTTGCTTTAGTCCGGTCAATGTATATTTCTCCAGTCTCTATTATTTGATTATCTGGTTTGTTTATATCTGTTATAACCATATCTAATATATATTTTTCTCCGTCTAACTTTCCAGATCCAAAATGTATTATTAAATCCAAATCTTTTAATGTTGGCTTAACTTCTTCTAAAATATTTTGTATAGTTCTATATTTAAAATTAGCAAATTCATTTACTTTATCTTTATTTACTTTTACAATATCCTGTAATACAGAAATTTTTTGATAAATATTTAATTCTTTCATTTCGGTATCCATCAAATAGCCTCCTTTACAAAATCAAATGTTTTATAATATCCTGAACTTACTAAAAAGTTCTCGTATTCTGCTGCCTCAATCTTATTTATGTCCATTACTTTTGTAACTGGAGTATAAAATTCCTCTGGTAAAATTTCATACCCTTCTATGTTTTCACAATCGGCTGTACTATAATTATAAATAATTCTCATTGCTAAATCCCCCTTGATTTATAAGGAAATTGATTGTATAATCATATAAACTATTAAACAATCAAATCCCTTATAAATTATTTTTTGTGAAGTTATCGGCCGTCAACCGATAACTTCTGCACGTTACCAAAATATTTTTCTATTTTCTTTACCCTTTCTTCATCGACCTTTTTCATACAGCTCTTGCAAACTATATACCCAGTTCCTATATCTATTTCTTCTTCGTTAACATTATGCTCTCCATATTCACAATATATTTTCATATAGTTACCCCTCAATTACTTCATACATTATATTATTATTACTAAGTGCTAGAGCAGCAGCTTTTTCACCATTATCTCTATCATATAACCATGTATCAAACTCGCATAATGATAAATCAATTTTCATTACTCTCCCATAAACATAATCAAAATAAGTTTGATTAGATAATAATTTTTGTGCTTCTTCTTCAGTCATTTGATATTGTCCTCTACTATCTAAAAATCCCATACCTTGTTGTTTTGATGAATTATATAATGTTGATAATACTTTAGCCTTGTCAGTTTCCTTAATTTTAATTTTCATAATAATCTCCTTTAAATTTAATATTTAATATAATTATACAACTATTTTCGTCTAATGTCAAATAGAATTATTTATTAAAACTCATCTTTGTTACTGCATTAGTAATAATTTTTATATCTTTCAATTCTGCAAAAAATTGGTTATAATCATCTTTTGTTTTAATTCTAAATATAAAATTCTTAGAATCATTATCAAATACAATATCAATATTCATAATCTTCTTTTCACATTGATGTTCTACTTTATCATTTATACAAACTTTACAAAAATAATCCCCGCATTTATCGCATTTAATATCTTTTTCATGAATATTTCCGTTTTCATCAGTACAACAATCTATATGTGCCATTTAAATCACACTCCTCCTCAATAATCTTGTCTTATCCACAATTCACAACAAATGCTGCAATAAACCATTTTTATACAAATGCTTACATCTTCAAAATTATCATTTCTCGCGATAACTTCCAAGTCTTTATATCTATTGTTATGTAAATTGTCATAATCTGCTCCACATTTAGTGCATTTTTCAATATCTCTTTCTTTAGTTTCAATAATTTCACCTGTATCAATATTTGTCCATTTCCAATTATTTTTACTCATCATCTTCCTCCTTGTGTATTGTTACAACTGGATCACATCCTAAATGTCTAACAGAATATATTAAACCATTTTTCCATTGTAAATATGCTCTTCCAACAGTACCGTCTTCGTTATAGCTATTTCTTAAAACATATGGATATCCATATAAATTTATATAATGTTCAAACATTGGATCGTCCATTAGTTTTTTATGAAAGCTAAATGATTTTGCTTTATGTAAATTTAATAATATCATTCAATCACCCCTTCTATTCCTTCCAAAAATATACCTAGAGTCGATTTAAATTTTTATAGTATATTTTTATTAATTTCATATTCAAATCAATTCTAGCGTTTTTTCTCCCTGTAATTCCTTTACTCTTTAAACATGTTATTCATTTCTCAACTTCCTCCCCAAAACATATTTCTTTATATTTTTTATAGTTTTATTAAGAAAAATCAACTGATTACCAAAACCTACTCTTATACCAATGTCGTCGTTTTTCGCTTTGTCTTCCAAGCTTTCATTTTCTTCCAACAGCCAATTATAAAATTCCTGACTAAAGTCTTTCATCTTTCTCACCTCACTTATATTCATTAAATTTAATAAGCTCATATCTATTCAAACCAGTTTTTAAATAAATGTTTGAAAGATGTTTTTTTATAGTGTTTATACTTAAATTAGTTTCTGCCGCAATTTCTTTATTAATCAATCCTTTCTGAACATATAATATAATTTTAAGTTCTTGGTCTGTTATTTTGTCATAATTTATACTTTTAATATTTCTATTAATTAAACTTTTGTAAAACTTTATATCTTCCTGAATCTCTTTTATTTTAATAATATATAAGTCCAATTGCTCTTGTTTTAAATTTAATATTTCTTTAATGTCCATTATCTATACACCTCAAAATCTCTTGTAAAATACCTATCTTTTGTATAAAAAGCTATTTGTATAAATCCTTTTCCTAACCAGTATGTAATGGCTTTCATATCTGAAAGTTTTATCCTTTCTTTTTTTAAAATTTCTAAAGTTTTGTTATATAAAATATCTCTTGATTCAGGTGCTATTATATTTTCGTATTCATTTACTTTGTTCTGGATATATTTTTTCGTAACTTTAGTAAATTCAACAGGTTTCATCTTTCTTACCTCACTTTATATATAAATCCATCCTCATCCAATGTCCTCCAATAACTTCCCAATCATTAGAATTTAAATCGAACATCTTTTCACACTCTTTTATTAATTCATCCTTTGACAAAATACAATCTTTATCTCTCCTTTTCAGCTCTAAAAAATATCCTATTATCTGCTTGTAAGTTATTCCTTTCATTTACATTCCTCCATACAAATCTTTTATGTTTTAATAAATTCATAATATTAGACATTGTATATCCTGTTATTTCAGATATTTCAAAAATACTTTCTTTTTTCAAAATCATATTATAAATAATTTTATTAATCTTTATCACCTCATTTAAATAAACTTATTTGACCATCACAAATATATTCTTTTTGTTTTTCATTTTCACAAATCCACCAGTCAAAAACTTCTTGACCAGTTTTCCAAGTTGTTTTTAATCCATCTTCAATTCTTTTTTCAATCATTTTTTCAAATGTTCTTATGTATTGTTCTTTTATTTTAGGCCAGCGATTAAATTCCTTAATCGCTTTTTTACCCTGCATCGGACAGCCAACACATCCTAATCTATTCCATCCTTCGTCATATAATTTGCAATAATCTAATTTATATTTTTTTATATATTCCCAAATATGATAATCTTTCCAGTCTATAATTGGATTTATTATATGTTTGCTTCTCATATTACAATTTTCAAAAATATGTCTCCCTTCTTCGTTGTCATTTGTTTTTATAACGTATTTTCTCATTGCATTCGCTTCAATTGCAGCTCTTTTCTTTTTTCTTTTGTTAGATTCATCCCATCTTACTCCAGTTACAACAGTTCTACCATCGCCTCCTGCTTCCTTAAAATATTGACAACAATATCTCATTAATCGTGTTGGAGGCATTTTCTTTTTAATTATAAGTTTCCACATAGTCATATTGTCAGGAGGCATATTATGTTTAACATTTTTATATTTTTCGCGAATATAATAAATAAGTTCTGGTGGGTCTACAGTTGTTATATTATAATTTGCTTCAAATTTTACTCCAGCTTTTAAAGCTAAATCATGTATAATAATTGAATCTTTACCGCCTGAAAAAGCAAGCCAATAATTATCTTCAGGTTCAAATGTTTTTAATCTTAATATAGATTTTTTAATAAGGTAATCTAGTTCATTTTCAATTATTTGATTTTCGTTAATTAACATTTGTCCTTTCATCTTTCTCACCTCACTTTCTCACAAAGTTTTTGAAATTCTTCTTTATTAAAATTCAATATATCTCCTATTTTATATTCTGCTAAATCAATAGTTTTAAAGTATATTCTATAATTTGATTTCCTCCCATGAATTTCATATTCTATATCAACAGAAGTTGAACAACCATCTATGTCTATTCTTTTAATAAACATTTTTTCATTTGCAATTATATCTATTATTTTCATCTTCACACCTCACTTAAATAAACTTATTTGCCCTTTTATAGGTCTTTTTATTCTCTTTACAATCTTGTTTTCATCAATAAATCTGCTGCATGTCATTTTCTCAACATTTACTTCTTTCGGAAATGGTATCTCTGTAAAATCTCCAATAGAAATATGTTCTTCTATCTTGCAATTAAACTCACCATTTTTCATGTATTTTTTACATTTACAACAATTTTCCTCAATGAACATCATATATTCAGATCCATTTGCAAACATCTTTCTCGCCTCACTTTTTCTTTTTGATATATCTTTTGATAGATATATCACTAATCTTGTCATAAATTGAAATAACAATACTTATAATAATAAGTGCAATAATTCCTATTAAAATTAATCCAGCAATAAAAATTAAAATTGATAAGACTATTGCCATACATATACCAAATATGTTAGTAAAAATATCCATATTCACACCTCACTTAAATCTATTTCTATTCCCAATTTAGCCATTAATAATATAAATTTATCATTTTTCATTTTAACCATTTCCATCCCATTATTTGTATAACTTACTAAATCACATTCAAAACCGCATAGCCTTCTTTTATTATTTTTTGTCTTTGTAGCAGGTTTTTGAAATAAAACATATCCTGTATCTATTCCGCATTTTTTAAATGATTTAATTTTGTTCTCCCATATTTTTATAATATTAAGTTGTCCAGGTGTATACATACCTTCTTTTATTTCTATTTCAAATATATTCATCTTCCTCACCTCACTTTATATACTGCGTATTCTCATACAAACTATCTCATTTCAATAAATATTCTTTCAATCTCATAATTATCCTCAACCGTTTTATACTTAAGCCAACTTTTCCACTGATTTATTTTGTTATATGTAATTAACTGATTAATGTCTATATAACTGCTGATTGATGGAGTATAATATTTTGATTTATGTTTAGTATTATTTTTCCCATTGTAATAATTACTATTTCCAGCCGCACAAGTTGAACATTGTAGAAAATAATCATACATATAGCTTTCTTTATTTTTTTTATTTACCTTTATTTCTCTCATTATCAAACCGCCTTTATCCCTGCAAGCAAAGCATTTAATTTCCATTTTTATACCTCCAATCATATCCAGAAAGCTTATATATTCTATTTTTACATTTACCTGCTATCCTTGATATTATTCTTTCATCATCTATATATTTATAAAGATTTGTCATACTGCAATTTGATGTAAATATTATTGACTTATTATTTTCGTATCTTGTATTTATAACTTTATAAATAATTTGATATGTCCAATCATTCATTCGATTTGACCCAATATCATCAAGAATTAATAAGTCAACTACATTTAATTTGTTTTCAAAATTAGCTTCTGAACTGTTGCGTGGATTATATGACTGTTTTACCATGTCAAACATATCATTAATGTTTATAAACAAACATTTATATCCTGAATCAAAAACATTTTTATAAATACAACATGACAACATTGTCTTCCCTGTTCCAGTTGCACCACTTATATAAAAGCTTAAACCCTTATAATCTTTGAATTTTAAAGAAAAATTTTTAAGACTTTCAACTATTTGATAATTTTCTTTATTTGTTATAAAATTATCAAAAGTTTTGTTTTTATATTCAGTTGGAATATTGTAATCTCGAATTTGTTCAGGTTCTTGAAGCGGTATTCCGCTTTTCATTTTAAAAACTCTATTACCTATTTTTATTTCTGTGTAACTCACTTTATCACTCCTTATTTAATATATTGAATATCTTTTTCATACTCTTCCCAAAATTCATTATCATATTTTCTTTGATCATAATTCTGGGTTTGAGCAGGATTATTATTTCCTTTTTTCTCTTTATCCTTATTCATTTGTATTATCAAAGTACCAGCCTTTTCTCTCAGTTTTTTAGTCGAAAGTATATTACTTTTCCAAAAATGGTCAGACTGGCAGAATTCAATCATTTTTGTTATTTCATCTGCAGAATATTTATCAAGCCTCATAAGCTTATCTATATTTTCGGCCCACTTTTGGAAATTAGGTTCTTTTGCTTTATCGTTATTATCTTTCATCTTTTTAAAAAGAAGCTTAGATAATTTCATTTCATCAGATTCGTGTAAAAATTTATTTTTTACACACTCTTCTTTTATATCTTTAATAGAATCATCTTTTAATAGATTAATATTTTGTTCCGACTTTTGAGTCGTACCCCCTCCGACTTTTGAGTCGTACGGTTCCGACTTTTGAGTCGTACCCTCCGACTTTAAAGTCGTACCCCCCGACTTTAAAGTCGTACCCCAATCTGTGCTTATTAATTTTAGATAGTTTTGGCCAACACCATAAAAAGAAAATGTACCCATGTTCTTTTTTGTATAATGAGTCAATATTTTTTTATCTACTAATTTTTTTAATCTTCTTCTTATAACATCTTTTGATTTTATATTTAAAATTGGCAAGTCTTCAAAAATCTTTTTATACTTTATCCAGTAATAAATTTCCCCATTTATCACTTCATGTACCATATCATTTGTATCTTTAAAATCAATAAACCATCTTAGTATTAATAAGTCATTATGATCTAAACCATATTCAACTGCTATTTGTTGAGAAAATCCATATAAAGTATACCTCATGACTTAGCCTTCTTTCTTTTATAATTATCATAAAACATTGACTTTAATATATTTTCTAAAACTTTTCATATTAATATCAATTAATCCATTATCAATTAATTCTTTTTTTATCCTTGTTGCTTTTTCATTTGCACAATTAAGCTTTTCCATTATTTCTACATTTGTAAAAAGTATATATTTTCCGTTATCAATTGATATAACCTGATTTTTGTCAAAAAATTTATCTAACATCAACATATAAAGAATCTTAGAATCTCCATTCATTTTATTAAATTTTTTATTATCTATAAGTTTTCTAGGGAAAACAAAAAACTCCATTTGCATATACCTCCATTCGAATTTTATAGTACTAGTAAATTATATCATACTCATTTAATAATACAATAAAAATAAATAATATATTTTTTGTTCAATTTGTATACAAGAAAAGTGGTATAATTATAAAAAATAAAATGTTTTGTGGCTTTTTATTTTTTTTGCTTCTGTAAAACAAGGTTAATTTGCTTAGGAGCTTTTATCTTGTAAAAAGTTCTCTTGTAACTGGGTCGCAGTCTGGGGGACTTTTTTATGTAAAATATTTGTGGTATAATACAATATAGATTAAAAAAATAAATTAAGTTTTTGAACCAACCCAGTACTACCAATACTGGGTTAATTCTATTTATAAAAAAGAACAACAAAAAGACCTATCAAGGAGAATAGGTCTTTTTGGAAAGAAAGAAATCCTAATGAAAATTAAAAAACATTTATATACACTAAATATATTATATCATATTCTATAGAAAAAGAGAGAGGTTTATTTTTCCTCTCTCAGCTTCCTAACAATCTTATTTAATATCATAATAAATAATTTTATCAAGCTTTAAACATAAACTTGCAATTGCATCATCTAAAGGATTATGTTTTCTTAATTTCCTTGTTGCTGGTGACTGTGCTATGTAAAAAGCATTTTTCTTTTCATAAAATTCTATTCTGTCAATGTCAATATTGTTGACATTAGCTATATCCATCAATGGACATGGCATGATGATCCATTTGACTCTACATCAAACACCATAATATTTTTTTTCATTACATTTTCTCCTTTAACGTGAATTTTTTTGTTCTTCCACTTCCTTCACACGTAAAGCAAGTAGAACCTGAATATCCAGATGGACCAACTTTTCCAGTTCCATTACAGTTATAACAATCTCCATATGAAATTTCAATAATTTTAGTTGGAAGTCCACAATTCATACATTTTTGTGAATAACTTGATACTACATGGTTGCATTCAGGACATGTCATTTTCATTTTTGTTCCCCTCTCTCAGCTTCCTCAAATATTCCTTCAAAAGCTTATTTTCTTTTTCGGTAATATAGAAACCTTTAAATACTTTTTTATCTCCTATCAGCGGGCGGCCTGCTCCTTTTCTGCGACCGCCGCGGTTTTCTTGTTTCATAATAATCACCTATAAATCCATAAATTTTTTAATAACATCTTCTTCTCTTTTTCCGTCTATGTATCTTACTTCTTCTCTAGTTACATTTTCTATAAGTATAGTATTATTAAAATAATAATTTACATTACCAAAAAATGAATCATCGCGTGATATTATATTGTTGTTATATACAGCTATAAATACTGTATTAGTATGACATTGAATTTTTAAAAATTTTAAATTTAAGCTTTTAAGCTTTTCAATTATTATTTTCCTTGAAAAACTTTCAAAATATTTTGATGTTTCGCTTAATTCATTTTTAAATGATTTAAATTGATTTACTACATTTCTTAATTCTTCTATATCCATTTCTGATATGTCTTCTTCTGAATATAAACTGCCTTCAAGCTCTTTTTCTAATAAAATTCTTTCATTTTCCATGTCTATTTACCTCCCATACCATATATCTGGACTACCACATACTGGACAACTATTTACATCTGTGTCGAATGTATTAAAACAATTTTGACACTGACAATTCATGTATAAAGAATTTAACTTTGATATAACTTTTCGAGTATCTTCAAATGTAAATTCAATTCCTCTAGGCGTTCCAGCTATACCAGATTTACCACCTGCACCAGGTCCAAATAATTCTTTCATTATTTCATCAGCCTTAAACTTCTTTCCACTATCTTCAAAGCTTAATGTTATAGCTTTGAATTTTTCGTTATAACTGATTATTGCAGGTATAATTGTATTTTCTTGCGGGCTATAGTAGGAAGCACCACAAAATACTCTATCTGTTGAAAACAATCTATAATATTTTGTTTCTTTTTTAAGCTTTGATTCAGTTTCTTTTTGTACATTTTCAGCCCATTTTTTACCGTCATTAATATAATCAATTTCATTTTTTCCTACTCCAGCCATTTGTAATATTATTTCTTCAATTACATTAATAGTTTCTAATACTTGTTGTCTAACATCTGTAAGTTCTGTAATTCTTTCCTGTCTTCCTTTTGAAAAATTCCAAGCCCAATAAGCATTTAAAAACATTTTAGTTTGCCAACCATATTTATATAGATGGTGAGGTCCATTAACATCTATATACTCAATTGCATTTACTAACATAGACAACCTTTCATCTAGTACAATTCCTAAAGCTCTCATGCAACCAATTATTGAATCTAAATCTAAATGGCTCAATAATATAGTGCCTTCTAAAATAATTGGTATATTATCATCATTACACGGTGCTGGATTTCCTTGATTTTTACCATGATGAGCTGATGTGTAAAGTGTTCCTTTAATCGTTTCATCACCATATTCAGCCTCAATTGTAATATCAGCATCAATTGTTTTTGCAATTTCAAGTGTTGGTGCTAATAAAATCTTAACATCATCAGGAAATAGATTAAGAGTTGCACCACATGAGCATTTACATTCGTTAGATGTATGATATAAAAATCTTTGTCCACATAAGCTGCATGTTAATGTTGTCCATTCTTCTTTTACTTTCTCTTCTTCAATGCATAATTCTTTTTTCAATACTTCAGCATCAAGATAATTTTCTTTAACACCTGTGCAATCAGTTTCATACAAGCACCAGGTTGTGTCTTCTAATAAAGATTTATCTGTTTTTTGCTCTAACCAAAGTCCATTTTCATCAATTAAAATTAATTCTAAATTTTTGTAAACTAATGGACAATCTTGGCCTTCTATACAATCTTCATCTTCATTATGCCAAGGTGTATAATCACCTTGTACATATATTCTGTTTTCTTCTTCGATTGCGATTCTTGAACCATTAAATAAATTTTTCATAATAATCTCCCTTATAATTTTATTTAGAGTAATTAACTCTATAGTGCCTACCTGCTAGATAGGTACTAACAGCTAATTATTCATTTTGCATTCATTATTTTTTCTATTGATGTCTTTAAAATATTCCAGCTTTTAGGTGGATTATCAGACATATAAGAATGCATGTCATTATTTATCATATTTCCATTTTTCTTAAATATTACTATTTTATCGTTATTTATTATTCTTGTTTCATATTTGCAATCTAAATCATTTTGTTTTAACCAATTACAAAATTCACTATAATTTTTTATTGTTTCTTTGTTTTTAAAATTTTTATACATTACATATCTCCTTTAAATTTATTAACCTATCTCATCAGTAGCAGGCGGTTAATCTGCTAGACGGGTTTTACCCCGTTTCGAATCTTAGAGTTAATTATTTCTTATAATTTAAGAGAAAATATGCTGAACATATCGAATCCCATAATGGATTATGTTTTTTAGGCTTTCTTATTGCTACGTCCTGCACTATAAAGTAAGCGTTTTCTTTTATATAAAAATCTTCTCTATCTGTATCTGTATCGCTATGTATGCTAGATATGTCGTATAATGGATACGGCATACTAAAAGCTCTTTTTTCTAAATCGTCTTTAGCAACTTGTGCCAAAAAATTTGTTTCGACCGGGAAGTTAACATCTGAATATGTACCAATGTACTTTTCATCTTCTTTATATTTAGAATAAAAATCCCAAAATTTTTGTCTTAATTCTAAATTGCTTGGAACAGTTTCTAAATTTGTCAAATGTGGTAATACGTTTTCTTTTACCCAATCAGAAGAGATATTTTTCTTTCCTTCCTCTGATGTCAAGCAAATTGTTTCTATAATTGATACTTTATTGTCTGGATATAATTTCAAAGCCACTGCACCAAATGCAAAGCATTCTCCATATAATCCATCGCTTTCGCAATCAAACACGATTAGCGACTTATAGTTTTCCACCACTCCATAACCAGTCATTTCCTTCTCAACTTTAATATTTTTATTTGTTAAAACAAACATTTTATACCTCCATAATTTTTATTTAGAGTAATTAACTCTATAACAGCCGCCTGTTAGATGGCTGCTAACAGCTAATTAGTCAATAAAACTTTCAAAAAGTTTTTTCCAGATATTATAATCTGATGTAGTTCCTTCCCAATCTTCTGTTGTCCATTCTTCTTTTTTATCCTGTCTGGAGTATAAAACTCCATTTTCTTTTCTATATTCGAATCCACCATCTTCGAATATAATACATTCTTCGATTTTGTCAAAAAGTTTGTTTAAAATATATTTTTTGTTTTCCATTTTCATTCCTCCAAATTAAAATTTTGTTGTGTATAATTCATATAAGTAATCAACTGCTTCTGCTGCTAATTCAAGATCGAATTGTACTCTGTAGTTTAAGTTAGTGTTTTCTTGAAGTGCCTTTCTAGTGTTTTTGTGCGCCTGTACAAATCTTTCTGAATTAGTCATTGTATTATCTCCCTTATAATTAGTAGGTTTCTCAACCTCTAACTATATTATATAATAATTATATTTGATTGTCAATATATATATTCAAAATAATTATTATTTGTTGAGGAAGCTGGATAATGATATAATTATAAAAAAATGAGAGGGGGTAGCCTCCCGGATTATATAAGGTGTATAGCCTTATTTTTTTATATAATTGTTTTGTTCAGTTAAATTAAATTTTAATGCCTTTTCATATGCTTTATAATGTATTGAATCATAAGGTAAATAATTATCATGATTTGTTGAATATTTTATATATTTTGTGCTAATAGCCTCCATAAGTTTATTAAGTGCCTTTATTTCAAAGTTCATTGCATTGAATTCATCTGTAAACAAATTTTCGCATTTGAAAAAACTATGAGCTATTTCATGAAAAATTAATCTAAATAAAGAAATTATTTTTTGATTTGTATGAGATAATATTATATTTTGGTTAACTAATCTTATACCATCAAAATCCATATTTTCATTCGGCATAAGTATAGGTTTTATAATATTAAAATCTTCATGCGTGAGAAAATATATATCCGTAAAATATTTATAACTAAAATTTGTTATATTTATTAAAATTTTATCAACTATTTTTAGAAAAAATTCTTCGCATTCATCTTTTAAATATTTATCAAAATAACTTATATTTAAATTTTTAATAAATATTTCATTGTTATAATTAAATTTAGAAATTATTTTTTTATTTTTATAGTTTAGTATAGTTCCATCATTAGAAATTTTTATATTATATTTATTTAAAATACATTTTATATTATAAAATTTTTTAATGTTCATAAAATAATCCTTTCTTATTCTCCAAAATCATTATTTTGTTCAGTTAAATATCCAAATTTCTTTTTATTTTCTTCCTGCAGCTTGAATATATCAAAATATTTACCAATAGGCTCGGTATCAGCATACATATAACCTTTTTCGCATGAACAATGCAATTTTACAGTATATTCAACAATTTCTCCATGTATCTTAAATTTTTGATAATGTTCAATAAATCCAGTATCAACGCATATCCAACATTTAAACATCTTTCTCAGCTTCCTCTAAACATGATTCTACTTGATTCATCAATATAGTTATCACGTTATTATTTTCATCAAAAAACCTAACCCAATTATGACGGCCTTCTTCTGTAGGCATAAAATTGCTAATTATATCAACAAAATTTTTACATTTATCAGCATTATTTTCCAATGCTTTTAAATTTTTATGAACCAAACCACTTTTCATATAAAAAGTAAATCTCATTTTATAATCATCCTCTCGTTCAAAATTTGATACCTATTTCGCATTTGATTTTCTTTAGTATAATTTCACTAATAATTATTTTTAGTTTACACAGATGCCAAAATTAAGTTAATTAAAATATGTAAGCTCTGGTCAATGTATAAATATGTTGTCAACGCTTTATCTTTGTTTTTTGCTGTAGCTTTCTTATAATCTATTATGATATGACTTATAACTAAAACAAATAATTTCCAATATGAAAAGCATCCAATGTAATTTAAACAGATAGCCATGCCAGCACCATAAATCCAACTATGGGCTAATAAACTATACCAATATTGACCCTTTGTTCTTGCTAAAAAATCTCCCTGCAAAGGATAATCTAACACATAATGTGCAAATATTATTATTGTGAACTACCCACCACTTTAGAAGTGGGGGCTTCAAAAGAAGTTTGCTAATCTAAGTTAACCTTATTCTTTTTGGGCTATCCACTAGCCCTCTACACAGTTTTTCAAAATTGAAATTCTGCTTACTTTTTCTTAATATGTTGCAAGCTCCGTTAACATCCGCATTTAATATTTTTTCTAATTTAGATTTATACAAACCTCTGTATATTCTTCTACCTGAAAATTTATATTTTTCTTTACTCTCAGGATTATATTTAGGAAGTTTATCTTTGTCTAAGAAGCTTGATTTACTTGTATATGATTCTTCTTGTTCTACCTCTTAGGTGGTGAGTAGTTCACAAAATTATAATACATTGTATATTTTCTTCTGGATATATTCCTTTTACTTTGCAATCTTTATATTTTTCATATAATTTACTTTTGATAAATTCATCTTTAGTTTTTTGTATAGAGCAATCGATATTATATCTATAACTTTTAAATATTGATATTTCTTCAATATCATCTATCAAGGTTAATATATCTTTTAAATCCACCTCTTTATTCCTCCTCATATTTAATCAAATCACATAAATCACAATCAAAATACTGCAATAGTGCAACCAGATTTTCAACAGAAATATGTTTGAAACTTCCATAAAAATAATTCCAAAGGGTGTTATATCTTATTCCTGTTTTTAAAGATATCTTTCTGATTGATAAATTTATTTCTTTTTCATTTTCTATTTTTGCAACAAGCTCAATTAAATTAAATTTTATTGTTTTCATTTTTACCTCACTATCTATACTCTACTTTTTTACCGCATTTAGGACATGTATACCCATCTAATACATAATTACTACCTTTACCAACAATTTGAATATGTCCATCCTCTTCCATTTTACAATCACATTCAACACAATACATATCTTTATCTAAATCTATGCTAATTACTATAATTATGACGAATCCTATGAGACAAATAATCATAACCGCAATCAAAACTTTAATTAACAATTCATCCATTCTTTTTACACTCCTATCTATACTTACAAAAGTTAAAACCGCATTTACAACAATAGTAGTTGTATTGGTCTTGTCCTTTTATAAAATTTTGCCTTATGCTTGTTTTTACTACTTTCTTTGATTTACATTGAGGACATCTTTCAGCAAATAAAAATGACAATAACTTCTTAAACATCATGATAGCCTCCAATCCTATTAACCTGATTAATTAAACTTCTCATATATTTTTGAGGTATGTTCATTACAGTGACAAAGTAGTCTCCAACATTCATAAATATAAAAAGTTTGTGTTTATACACTCTTATATATTTATGTTGACTTTTGATTCTGATATGGTCTAAATACCTTCTCAAACTTCCTGTAAATGCACTAACATCAAAACCAAAATCTCTGGCTTTGATTGACAATTTTCTTGCATCAGTATTGCCTATTATTTTTATTAATCTTTTATCTGCATGTTTCACAATATCCCTTCTTCCCTATAGATTTTTTGATTCATTGTAAATATCTCTAAAGTCTTTAAATATTTCATCCATCAGCCCTGGTTTGCTAAGAGCATCTTTGCCCAATGCTGTTAATAATTTATTTCTTATATATTTAGTTAATATTTTGCTTCCGATAATTGTAATAATTATGCCAAGAATTAATCCTATTATTAAACTTATTATATCTATATTCATCATTTCACCTCCAGAGAGGAAGCTATTATTAAACTTCCTCAAAATTTTTATATATAGGCTTTTCGCCTTCGATATTTATACAATAGTGACAATTTTTAGTATTAAATCCTTCGTTGTTATGCTTGCATCTTGAACATTTATCTAATAGTCTATCGCTAATGAACTCATAATAATTTTTTCTTGTTTTCATAACATGAAAATTTTTGTTTCTCTCTTTATTTGCTCTGTGTATGTATATACTTGCATATACAAGTACAATAAGCATTATTATGTTAAACAGTATTCCTAATGCTATGTAGAAAATTTTTAAAAATTCAATCATTGTTTCACCTCACACGTTTTTATATGAATCACATTTTCTGCACCAGTATTGTTTCTTTGTGACTTTTTTTGTTCCTCCAAATAGTGTTCTAACTGTCTCTGTAATTGTTCCTACATATTGCATAGGCTTGCCACAGCAAAATGGTATACCCATATAATCACTCCTATAATTTTATTTATATTATACAACTATTTTCGTCCAATGTCAAACAAAAAGGACTGGTATAATTAAATACCAAGTCCATTGATTTTATATATTTTATTCTTCTGTAAAATAATCGGCTGCCATCTTTTGTATCTCACCTAAAATATGATGAGCATTACTGTGTCTATTTTTTATGTCTTCTAATTCAGCTTTTAACTTATATATATGTTCCTCTTGCTCAAATATCTCATTTTTACCATAATTAAATAAATTCTCAATCAATCCTTTTAAATTATAATTTTGATTATCTTTAACAAATTTTATCCAGACATTATAATAATCTGGAGATACTAGTTTTAATATTTTTGCATATTCTTCTGATTCTGCATTATTATTTATACTATTTAAATTATTATTATAATTAATGCAATCCTGTACAAATTTATCAAATCCACCAGGTTCAGCTAATATTACAGAAGGACAATTTTTGTTATACCAGTGCTTATGAGGAACAATTGTTTTCTTCCAGTTGTCACCTATTAAATTTTTTAAATTATCCATTAACCAGACATTAGCTTTTATCATGTTTAATCTTGTTTTTGTCCAATCTCCATCGCTATTCATACAGCCTTCTATTCCAATTGAATTCATATTTCCAGAATGTGATCCGACTCCATCTGTGCAATGCCAACCGTTAACATTCAAAGGTAAATGTTGAATTATATATTTATCATCAACTGTTATATGCCAGCTTTTAGACTCTGTAATACCTTTAAGATATTTTGCATGCATTAAAGCATTTGCACCTTTAGAACTGTTTCCTGTGTTGTGATTAGTCAAATATTCATTATCTTTTTTAATCCATTTTGAATAATTCGATTTCTTAGGCAATATATCAACAATTACTTCGGTTCCATATATTTCTTTTACATTTATCATTCCATCTGAACCAATCATTTTTCATCCTCCTCATATAATTGACTTTCGCTTACCCCGAAAAGCTCAGCTAGTTTAGCTTGTTCACTAAGTTTTAATTTCCTATCATTGCTTTCTAATTGTCTATATGTGCCTATGCTTATATAAAGATAATTTGCAATGTCTTTTTGTTTTAAATTTTTCCATCTTCTAAACTTACCGACTATATTCTTTTTAACGGGCCTCATATATCCTGAACGTTTTTGCAATTACATCACTTCCTTAATTTTAATCATTTAAATTGAATGGGAATTTATATTGCAGTGGTAAAATCCATAGATGATACATATTAGCTTCGTCTATCAAGTCAGATTTTTTAGGAAATACCTCAATAGCAACATAATTTACACCAAATATTTTATCTTTTATTTCTTGCTTTTCTTTCCATGTAATTTCTGTAGATTCTAAATTTCTTATAGCTGCATGTTTGCATAAGCCATATTCATTTTTGACATTTCTTATAAGAACAGCATATTTATCATTTCTATATGCTCTATCAATTTCACCTAACCATCCACTATTAGAATAATTAATTTTAATTTTCTTAAATTCTTCATTTGAAACTCTTTCAAAATTATTCATAAACACCTCAATAAATTTCTTTTATTGTTAAATTAAATTTTTCTTCAAATAATTTCTTTTTCATTTTATATACATCTGTCTTAAATCCTTTAGATGGTTTAATGTCAATAATATCAACACTTGTGTCAATGTTCCAAACAATAAAATCTGGTCTGTATGATATACTATCTGTGAGTATAAAAATTGGTTGGATGCAGAAGCCAAAAATATCTTTTGCTTTTAGTCTCAATTTTAGCTCACTATAGTATTCTGATTCTTTGATTGAATCGAATACATGCCCATCAATTGTTATTTTTTTGTTGTTGTACTTTGATTTTTTTGGTTTTATTTTTGGAGAGGTTTTGTTGTTCCTCTCCAAAAATTCTTTATATTGTTCCTCTGTCAATCTCATATTATTTAACTTCCTTCTAGCTATCTAATATTGATATTTGTGTACCAAGTAAAACATCTATTATAGGAGTTTTACCACCTAAAAATTTTACATAAGGTTCAATTTCATTCTGAATTAATTTATATGTTTCTTTTGCATCTTTATTATTATCTATAGCTTTATAAATGATTTTAGCTATTGCAATTTCTGCAACGCCTAAATTATTTAATTGTTTTGTGGTCATTAGATCTCTTTTATTTTTAGAAGAAACTTTAATATCAAATAATGATTTATCTATTATTCTTGTAAAGTTGCTATACATTGTTCTAGGATTTTTAGCATAATTAGAATCTGGTTTGTTAGTTATGTGAATTTTTCTTAATTTTTCAATTGCATCAACTAATTCTTTTCTAGCTTGTTTACCATTTTTTCTTGATTCTAACCATTCTTCATTTTGTTTATTAAGCTCAGATTGCAATAATGCTTTTCTCAATTGGTGAAATTGTTTATTTAATTCAATTTTTAAATTAACAACTTTTTCACTATTAGCCATTAACATTATAAAAAAAGTAAACTGTTCTTCATTAAGATAATAAAAAGTTTCAGGTCTTCCTCCTCTGCTTCCTTTTTTTGGTTTCCATTTTTCAAACATGATAACCCCAAACTTTTTAATACTTTCTTCGTGTCTTCTAAATAACTGTAAAATATTTTGATGTTTAACTTCTGTGTAAAATTCAATTACTTTTGTACTTGTTAATGGAGTATTATTTACTAATTCAATCATTTTCATTAAAAACACCTCTTTTAATTTAATGGTTATAATTATAACAATAATAACTTATTTAGTAAATAACTTATGGACAATCCCTTACTTAATCCCAAATTTTTTATTATCTTTTTTTCTCTGTTAATCTCATAGATATATTTCATCAATGCAAAGATGGCTTTTAGTAGTTCTGTTATATTCAATCATAAAATTAATAGGACCTATTAATTTTATTCTTTCATCTCTCCATTTTTTTCTTAAATTTTTGTTTCCTACTTCTTTTCTAATTTGATTTCTTTTTATTTTTCTAGCGAATTTCATTTTAAACCTCCTATTTGTAATAATTCTGGAATTATACTTTTTCCTTTTAACTCAGAAAACGTAGTTACTCTTTTTTTTAGCAAGCTTGAATATGTCTTTGTAATTCATTCCTTCTTCCATTCCATCATATAAAGCTTTTTCAATAATTTCATTAGCTCTTAGGTGGTGAGAGGAATTGCGACTACAACGCCACTCCTTGCTACTCCTTTCTAATTATTTTACTTGACTTTTCACTAATTATAACATATAATTGTATTACAATAAAACGTAATACAGGAGTGTATAATGAAAACTAGAGAATTTAGTTTAACAACTAGGATACCATATGAAACAATCGAAAAACTAAAAAATATATCTAATTTAAATAATACTACAGTTTCTGAAATAACTAGAGATATATTATTTAAGTATTTATCAAGCAATATAAACAATGAGCATGAATTTTCAAATAGATTATCCTGGGGTATTGCTGTGAAAAATAGAGATAATTATATTTGTAAAAAATGCAATCATTATTCTAAAAAAAATAAAGCTCATCATAAAATTCCAGTATACCAAGGTGGTAAAAATATATTATCAAATGGCATTACTTTATGTGATAAATGCCACATATATGAACACACAACTAAATTAAACGATAGCATAGAATCTTCTGAGTATTTATGGAATAAAGAATATTTATATTGGCAATCAACAAAAACAAATAAATTCGAATTAGATTTTTACAAAGAAAGAATAGGATGTTTTTATACTAAAAGAAAGAGGGGCACATCTTCTTTTGTACAAAAATATATAAATTCAAATTTAAATCATAAAAATTTAGATGAATTAAAAAATATTCTTTTTTCAATATGTCCAAACCCACAAACAATAAAAGACTTTAAAAGTTTATAAACTCTTTAGCTTGGGCTATGGTCAACTAGCCTAATGTAACCATTGTTTGAGGAAGGAGACTTATGTCGTTAGTACTTCGTGTAAATGAGTTACAAGCTCCCACCTCTAAGCATTAGCGTAGGTGGTGAGTAGTTGACTTTATAAACCTTCCTTTTCCATATTTTTTATTTTTTTATTGCTTGGTACCATAATCAAATATGATACCAAAATTATTAACATTAATATTATTGTTTGGAAAAAATCATGAGGATTGTATATATTCATCCAGACACCATTTAAAAATTCCATTTACACATTCACCTCGTCTATAACAAGCATATAGCTTGCATATTTACATGAGAATATATTAAACTCAAATTTACATGACTGGTCTTTTTTTAAATATAACTCATTACACATATCATCATAGATGATATTGCCTTCTTCGTCTTTTAAATATAAGACTACAGCTATATAACTGATATCTTTATCAAGTGAATTTTTAATATAACAATTTATTTTTATATGCCCTTCATTTATTTTTTCTTCTGAAATATTATCTATCTTAAGCTGTTTTATATATTGCTGATTTTGCATTTGTATAAATGAGTGTTCATCTTTGCCATTTATATATACTACAAAGGCAACAAGAGCAACGACGAATACAATTAAAACAATTACTATTTCATTTTCTAATAGATTATTAAGCTTTTTCATAATATGTACTGCTGACCTCCATTTCATTGACTATTCATGTATATTCCTTCGATGCCAGGTTCAAAATTAAATTTAAACTTACCTGTGTTTGAATCCTTTGTAATATTAACCTGTTCATTTCTTCCCATGAATTCATTTTTATTTACACATCTTTCACGAAGTCGAATTAATGCATCTTTTGATTTTTCAGGAACATTTTCAACATTTTTATATTTTGCTCTAATTAATTCTTCTCCATATTCGAGTCTTTCTTCATCAGTTAATGTCCAAAATTCTTCAGTATTTATAATTCGTGGGATAGTATTTTGAAAGATTATTTCTGTGTCTTCTATAAATTGATCTGTTGTTATTTCATTTTCTTCGATAAAAGGTAGGTTTTCAAATTCTAATTCTCTTTCAATTGTAAATTCATGTTCTATATCATCATGTATAAATGATATAGGTTCAATTTCTTCTAATGCTTCTCTTATACTTTTTTCATTATCAACTTTTATTTCTTCTTCTGAAGTTGTTGTAAATTCATAATTAGCCTTAGACTTTTCAACAGCTGTTTTCATAAGGAAATCTTTAACGATTCCTTTATCAATATCTTTCATTTCTTTATTTTGATACCCAGGATTCTCGATGTCGTTCCTTAAGAGCTTTACAATTGATATAATATATATACCAAAAGCAGTTGAAATGCAGAACATTACTAAAGACATTATAAACATAGCAACAAATAAATTTTCCATTTTATTTTCCTCCATTTTGGTTATTATTTACATAATATTATAATATGAAAAAATAGAAATGTCAAATAGAAATAATAATATTACATATATATTACATATATATTACATTTACTATATATGTATTGCAATTACTATACGTATATAGTATAATATAATTAGAGGTTGAGAGACAACCTACTAATAACGAAAAGGGGAAAATACAATGACTAAATCAAATTTATTCAGACAAGCTCATAAAATGACTAGAGAGGACGCAAAAATATACACTAATATAAATTACAGAGTACAATTCGGACTAAATTTGAAATCATTGTATAGTGATGAAATGGTTGAATTAAAAGGTAGCGAAAAACAAGTAGATTGGGCAAAAGACATAAGAGAAAAAATAATTACTAGATTAGAAAATCAATTAAAAAATACTGATGAAGATTTAAAACTAAATTACCTAAACAGAACTGATATCGAAACAACAATAAAAAATATTAAAAAAATTGATTCAGCAAAAACATTAATAGATATGAGATATGATATGTTAACAGAATTTATAAATAATTATAAAGATATTGAAATTACAGAAGAAGCAATGAGTTTAGTAAAAGAATCAGAAAAAAGTTATAACAGAATATTAAACAGATTAACTAAAATTAAAAATGGCGAAGCAACAAGCTTTATTGAGATAACACAAGGAATGATTCACAAAAAAGTTTGGTCTTTAGATGAATCTGGAAGACTAGCAAAAATGATTTATAATAAGATAATGGAGGAAATATAACAATGGCTAATACAAGTAAAAAAGTATCAGTCGGCTACAGATTTGAACAATCTGTAGTTGATATGATAAATACAATTGCTACAGAAGAAAAAAGAAGCATAAACAATACTTTAGAAATGATAATTACAAAATATTATAAAGAAACAAGGAGTAATGAAAAAATGAAAAATTTATCTAATGATGAGATTAAAGAAATAGTTTGCAAAGAATATAATAAAATGGCTAATGATTTAGACTGGGATATATTGAATTCTGAAGATTTCAAAGTAATAAAAGAAATATTAAATGTAGAATTTAGAGAAAGAGCTTATCATATAGATAATGGTCAATACAGTTTAAGAAGTGGAATAGAATCAAAACATTGGGTAAATTCTATAAAAACAAATGACCAATATCTTGTAACTAAAATTTGTTTTAATGATATATTTTCAAATCAAAAAAATGAAAAGGAAATTATGAAAATTGATTATATGGTATAATAAATATAGTGTTTATTTTTAAATATATTTACGATCCCTTATGCATTATAAATGAGGATTAATAATATTAATCCTCATTTATTCTTTGTTTATTGAATTTTTAGCCGTTGCGAAAATGTACCCGATAATAATTAAAAAAATAGTCTTAATAGATTCCTGGTCAAATAGACCTAAATATGCAAGGATAACAATACATACTAATACTAATGCTTGTAATAATCCTTGTATGATATATTTTAAATTATCATTCATATTATCAAAACCTTTACATTTCTTTCATTTCTTTTAATTCTTTTAATTCTTTTTCCTTAATTTTTCTTTTTTTCTTTTTTATAAATTCATAGGCTATACTTCCAGCCATAACTAGTCCTATTCCAATTCCTGTAACTATTTCCATTCCGTTTCTCCTTTAATTATTTTGTTGTAATAAATCTAATTTTGTAGCTTTTATGTAAGAACCTGCTTTTACTGTTGTTGCATTTGCATTAGAAGCACTTTGTGCCCATTGCAACGTTACTATTCCACCTGTTGTATTTGTTTTAACTATAGCTGTTTCATTTGCGTGTAGATATACGTCTGCTGTATCAGAACCCCCATAAGATATAACGTTTGCACTACCTCTTGTATAAGTTTTTACATCACCATAATATGTAGCTGCTCCAATATCAAGTCCTACACACTTTCGATAAGTAACCATTTCTACATTTGTTAAATTCCAAGCGACTTTTATGTCCGGAGTTACATTCGCATTTGTATAATAATCTATAGACATAAATATTTCAAACATACTGTTTGGTGGTAAATATACATATAATTCAGAATCATCATTCAAAGTCGTGTCTGCGCTAGTTGACTCATCAGCTTGTTTTATGACAACTTTAGGTCTATCCCATGAATCTAAATCTAAATTGTTTACATTGCTTATAATAAAATCAGGGATAAAGCATAATCCAAAATCATCAAACCCGAAGTATAAATCTCCTTCTGTCTCACTATCTATAGTTGTTTCGTGTTCTAATATAGCAATTCTTTCATTACCTTTTACTAATGTTGCCCTAATTGTATCTACATTTTTTTCTAATGTTATTTCAAGCCTTTCTCCTTGTGCTAAAGATGTATTCAGCGTGAAAGTGTAATCCGTAGGTACTCCAGCTTCATTAATTAACAATGTAAAATCATTATTATCAATCCAGGCTGTAGCATAATTATCATCATCAACAAACCAGGTCATATTATTAGTATAAGAAGCACAATAGTTATGCATTATAGATTTCCAGAAAAAACTTATTACATCAGATTTTACATTTAGTCCATCCCAAATTTCTGAGTCATTATAATCATCCAATGCTTGAATGCCTAGGTCGTTTATTTTAGGATCTAAAAGTAAATTCCATGCATTGTTTTCCTGAGTAAAAAAATTACTCCATGCACTTCCTGAATAAATTTGGAATGCTTGACCATCTCCGTCGCTTACAGGGTCATTTCTATACATAGTTAAAACCATTGGAGTAATCCATGAAAAACTTGCATTAGCTTTTGTATCCGATTGAATATGAATATATGTTATATCATTCCAGCCGCTAGGTACTCCATTTGTTGCGAAATCTGATTTTTTAGCCTGAAATGTAACCTGTTTACCTTCTGTTACATTCCATGTATAACTATAATTATCTACGTTATCATCGCCTAGCTTTACAGTTATGTTAGTTAGCTTTGTATAATCAAATAAATGAACCGAAAAACTAATTATATCATCTGTTGTACTAGCTTTTTCATCATTGAATTCTGTTAAATTTATGCTTGGAACAGTATTATGTATGTAAATTGTAGAGGCGACATTATCCGAGTCTGCAAATGCAGTACTTGCATTTCCTGCATTAGGACCACTTGCAGCACCTACATTACAACCTACCCCTGTCCAATCTGTGTCATCTTCAAAATTAGCTATATCTTTACAATTTCTCATCCAGAAATATTTCTTCAAATCTTCAAATCTATAATTAAATGTGTTAGCTAATAATCCGTCAAGTTCTTCGAGCTTTTCTTCTATATTATTTAAATTATCTTCATTGATTGGAGGATGTCCAACACCTGGCCCATTTTGCCATATCGATCTTATATAATCACCAGCTGCCATTGTATCAACTCCTTTCTATCTGATCTAATCTTGTTATTTGATATTCTTCACTAAGTTCTTTATTTTTTGTAACTAATATTCTCGAAATCATAAGTCCAGTATCTTTTCCAGCTCCGCCACCCCAATCAAGAGAACTCGTTCCAGCAAAAAAACCAATTTCGCGAATTGATGCAACTCCATTATATGGTGCATAATTTGGTTCATCACCTGCTATAATTGCCCTGGCTTGCATTTGACCTACGCCTAAAGGCGACCATTGAACAAAAGGAACTCTATATATTTCTGTTTGTAATGTTGTATCATCATCTTCTAATTTTTTTGTACCTGTTCCAATTGCACAATGTTTTATTACTATATCAGTATCATCATATAAAGCTTTTATAATTTCACTTAAGGCTACATTTGTTATTCTGTTTTTAATTATTTGTATTCCATTTTTATTTGATGATATTATAATTTTCCCACTCCAACCTCTTTTTTCTTTAAAAAACATATTATCCCTCCTCGCCAAATGTTTCAGTAGATTCAAATGTTCCAACAGACAAATCATCAGCAGGATATAAGTCATCAGCAGGATAAATACAATTATAAACAACTAATGTTATAGTTCCGTCCCATCCATTTGTTTCCTTGCTGCTTACTTGTTGTATAACTTCTTCACTTTCTCTTAATGTAAAATCCTTGCCAGTAGCAAGCCATTTTTTAAAAAATGTTACCCATCCATCAAATGTATCTCCAGATATAAACCTATATTTTTTTAATAATAATGGTCCACCTGTATTCCTTATTGTTTTAGATATTAATAAATAACTTTCATTTTCAATATCAAAAGACGGAAATGTCATACTGCAAATAGAATTCATATCTATATCTAAAGTATAAGAATCAAATTTTATTGTTTTTGCTATTTTCGAATATTTTTGCAATAAAGCTTTTAGTTTATTTTCTGCAACGCTTACTCCATCTATATTAGAGCCATCTTCTATATTTTCATATATTCCTGATGCATCTTCTAATTCTGCTCTTTCTGTGATTTCGTCATAATCTTCTCTAATTAAATCAAATTGAAACTGTCCGATGTATCTTACTGCAATAAAAAAACCTGGGTCTGGTTCTGCTGCATTATCAGGGTCTTTACTTATTATGTTGCTTCCTTTATTCCAATAATACTGGACTAACCCTTCTGACAATCCACCTATTCCGACATATTTAGGGTCAATTTGACCTACTAAAATATTTAAATCATTTGTAACATATATTTCAGGTTTAGAATCTAAAGGTAATCTTACTGTAAATGCATTGTCATTCTCTGGTGTAGGAGTAGCTTTTTCAGTTAATAAAGATGTAAGTGCATTTACTTTTTTTAATATTTGTCTATTTCTATAATTATTTCTATTTTGGCTGTATGATAGACTTTTATATAAATAATCTGTTTTTTCTTCAATAATTTCAGGTCCTGTTATATTTCCGCGTTCTTTAAAATAAAAACATCTATTATCTCCAATTTTCCATTTGTACGCAATTAAATCAGAAATTTCATCAAGTACGTTTTGAGCTTGTGCATAACTACAATTTATTGCTAATTGGTTTGTAACCTCATCAATACTTTCATCGTCATACCATATATTATCATCTGCAAAATATTCATCTATAATTTTTTTTATTATATCCGAAATAGGTTGTTTATAATATATTCCATTTATATATCTTTTCTCAGTTATAAAGTTCCAATCAACTGCTGTTATTTTTGCTTTTTTACAGGTCCTATCAATTTTTGAAATTACAGGTTCATCCAATTGACCACCAAATATTAATTTACCATTTTCATAAACTTCAATATTTGCTCCAATTTGATATTCGCTAATTAAATAATTTATATTTCCGTTAGTTCTGTCGATTAAATCAAATGTCAATACTTTTTTATCGTTTTCATTCACAGATATATTAAGACTTTTATCTTTTACAACAACATCAATAGGGAGATATTCGTCTTCTAACTTAATAGTAAATGACATTAAAATCTCCTCCCTGTATGCTTTTGTATTGTATTTTTCATTTCTGATAAAAAGCTTTCCATGTCCTGTATGCCTTCAAGGTTTATATCGCCATAAAAATTCGCACTTAATCCATTCCCGTTTGAACTATTTCCAAAACTTGAATTTTGCCCTTGATTAATATTAGCTAAAACTTCAGCTCCTAATTGCATACTTGGTATAGAAATCATGCTTGATGCTTTTTGTAATGATTTTTTTATTGATGTTCCAAAATCAATTTTGTCTAAATCTTTTAGTGGTCCTTCCTTTGCTGGCGAAAATGGGAAAAAATCTCTTATATTCTCAGCTAATTGGCGAGTAACACGAGAAACTTCACCAAACATACTTTTTATACCTCTTATAATTCCTTTAACTATATTTATTCCAGCCTGTACAAAATCAGTTTTAAACAATCCACCTAAAAAGTCTTTTCCTGCTTCTAACCCTTTTTTTATTAATGTTTTTATTTCACTTGCAATTTTATTTACAAAATCTTTTATTCTACTTACTAAAATTTTAAATTTATTTAAGACCGAATCTTTAAAATTATTAAAATGGTAAATACCATTATTTACAAGTTCTTTTATTTTTTCTATTACTTTACCAGGTAATCCAGCAAACCATTTAATTATAGAATTGATCATATCTGGAATAATAGAATGTCCAACTAATGTATCATAAAGACCTTGAAACCATGAAATTATACCGTCAACAAAACCTTTTACAAAATTAAATATAATTAAGATAGCATTAACAAATACCCCTTTAATACTTTCCCATAAATTTGACAGAGATTCTTTAATCATTTCGCTATCTCCAGAAACAATACCAACTATTAAACTAAAAACACTCGCAACTACACTATATAAATTTAAAATTAATCCATACACATTAGGTAGTATTGAAATAAGAGCATTAAATGCTCCAACTATAATTCCGATTGCTACATAAAAAACACCTTTTATAACACCAGCAAAAAACTCAAAAAGTGGTATTAATGGTTGGATACTGTTAAATAAATTGTCAAAACCCCCTAATATAGCTCCGAAATCTAAATTAGATATAGTTTCTTTAAATGTATCTATAACGGGACCAAATGATTTAATAATATTTTTAGCAAAGTCAATAATTGAATCTCTTACTGCAAAAATTATATCTTGAAATTTAACAAATAGCTTAACAATTTTATGTATTTTTTCCATTATTTCAGGAGGAACAAGTTTACTCATTGCCGACATAAAATCGCCAAAGTTTCCTGTAGCTATTCCTTCAAATAAACCTTTAAAAGCTTTTATAATATCATCTATATGTGTTTTAATAAAACCAATAGCTCCACCAATTGATTTTTGAATATTTTTAAATGCATTTGATAAACCTTTTCTTACATCATCACTTGACAGCATTAATGCTGCTAATCCACCAACCAATAATGTTATTCCTGCTATCACAGCAGGAATAACTAATCCAATTGAACCTATAACGCCAGCTATTGTTCCTATACCAGTAATCAAAGCACCTAAAGTTCCAATTATAGTACCAATTACCATAATCGCAGGGCCAACAACAGCAGCAATAGCAAGAAAACCAACTATTAATTTTTGTTGTTCCATTGGCATTCCTGCAAATTTATCACCAACGAATCCGAGCACATCTACAAATTTTTCTAAAATAGGAACTAAAAAAGCTTTTAATACATCAAAAAATTTAATAGCAGTTGCTTGTAGTTGTGCCAATGCCTGATTAAACTTAAAGTCAGTTGTTTCACTTGCAGCTTTAAACGCCTCGTCTAGGATTCCAACTGAATTTGTTACTTTGTCGAATGTTTCTTTGTTTGACTCAAGATTTCCTCCCATTAAATCCAATACACCCATTAATGCCCGAATGTTAGGAAATACTCTTGCCATTGCTTCTTCTCCATATTTATTTGTCATTTCTCTTAAGTCCATAAGAGCTTGAAGCAAACCTTCTTCCTTAATTTTCTTCCTCATTTCTGAAGAGCTAGTTCCCATTGCTCTTAATTGCTCTTCAGCTTGTTTGCTAGGTTTTATTAATCCTGCCAATATTCCTTTTAATTGGGTAGCTGCTTCCGCTGCATCTGTCCCAGTTCTTGTCATTGATGCTTGAGTAGCGGCAACCTGGTCAAATGTTACACCCATTTCAGAAGCTAAAGGCAAAACTGCTCCCATAGTTGCGGCCAATTCAGAAGCTTCTGCCTTTCCTTCTCTAACAGCAGCAGTTATAATATCAGTAGCTTTTGCAGCTGATAAATTTTCTTGGCCATATGCATTCATAGCACTTGTAACCAAGTCTGCTATCGTTTTAGTTTCTCCAAGTCCTGCAGCACTTGCTTTTGCTGACATGGTCAATACATCTAGTGCAGCTGCTCCTCTTAATCCTGCACTAGTTACAAAAAACATTGCGTCTGCTAGTTCGTGAGGCATTTTACCAACAGTAGGAGCAAGTTGTAGGATGTCATCTGACCATTCTTCAACCTGTTCTCTTGAAACTCCAACTAACCCAATCACTTTTGACATTTCAGTTTCAAAATCTTTGCCAAACTTAAAAATGCCTATAGCAGCAGCAGCCAGGGGAACTGTTATTGCTTTTGTTAATTGACCTCCTAGATTAGTTATACTTTTCCCAAATGATTCTATATTGCCACCAATGTCTCTTATAAAACTAGAGCCCATTCCTCGTGCTGAAGCTATTCCACGTTGAAAAGGCCTTGTATCTGCATTGATTGGTGCAACAACTTCACCGACGACGAACATTCTTTACACCTTCAATCCTTTTATTGAATTTTGTATGTCTACATCTGAACCTTCAACAAAATTTCTATTATCTTTATTATTTATCCATCTTTGAAATGCTGAACTTTCAGGAAGCTCCCTAACCAACAACAAAAATTTTCTAAAAGTAATAAGATTATTATTGTGTATATAATTCAAATCAAGATTATAATAATTTAAAAAATCTGCTTCGATAGCTCCCCATGCCCAAATAACTATCCTTGGTTCATCATTTTTTTTTGTATTTCTTTAATTTTCTCAGGGTCGGTGTCTATATCATAACCCCATGTTTTCATAATTTTTGGAACAATATTTTCAAATACAAATTGCTGAGAAATAAATGGATCTTTTGCTTCTTCTAATTTAGACATAAATTTTTTCCCAAACATCAGTTCAAGGTAAAGCAATACTTTGTCCTCTGGCATTACTATTGTCCATTTACCATTAATTTTTTTATAACAATGTCTTAGAAAAAAAGTACTAAAATTGAATGGCATTTTATAAGGAATTAAAAATACTTCATTCATAAAATTAATTTGTATTTTTTTAGATTTAGATTTTTCTTCTTCTAAAGCTTTATCGAAATCCAATACAAGATTATTTTCCTGATTTTCCTTAATTTCTTCATGTTTCTTATTAAGATACTCTATCCTTTCAACATTGTTTTTAAATCTTTTATTATTCGTTGCCATAATATCCAACTTTCTTTTATTTAACTACCTGGTGTTATTTCAGTTTTAGAATTTACCCTGAATGATGCTTTAAATCTAAATACTTTTGTAGTATCTCCATCTTCATCATAAGCAGTAAAAAATCCTGATAATAACCATCCATACCCATTATTTTTAGTGCTTTTCATTGTTACTATTTTACCGCTTTCAGCTGCATCCTTAAGTTCACTTTGTCCATCGTCTAAGCCATTTGTTTCATTTTCTATTGTTATCCCTTCAACACTAGCTGTTTCTGATACTGCAATAGCTGTAAATTTTTCATGTAGAACATCGGTTCCTGGAATATAATCTTCGCTTCCTGTAATATTTTCTTCAGATATTGAAACCGCTCTATTAAATTTAGTAATTTTTGCAACTACTTCATTATCAACTTCTACAACTGTTCCAGCAAATTTAACTTCATTCTCAACATTATCTCCAGAAGCTCCGAGCACTAAAACAATAGGACCTAATAATAATGTTTTTAAACATTTTTTAATTAATTTATTAATTTTCATACATTACACCTCGCTTATAATCTATATGTATCGCCTGTCGATTGAACTCTTACATCATAAGTAACTGTATATTTTGTTCGTGCCTTTTCATCTTTTCCTAAACAATATGGCGGTGAACTAACAGATGTCATGCTTACAATATCACCACCACTTATTAATGACTCTCCACCAAAACCAATAAACTTTTTATGTATATTTTTAATAATATTTTTAGCATTTAATGTATTAGTATTTCTTGCTGTTATTTTTATTGAATATAAGTCAACTTTCAAGCTACTTGATTCAGGAATGCTAAAAGATGAAACGTCCTCAATTAAGATTAAATTATCTGGAGCATCTTGCATAAACGTATCAAATATATCAT
>Ga0307420_1000033_pt1 | contig 59584 bp, 53 predicted proteins | sample SalMarWE160240MG_2_FD_202167 | JGI IMG/M metagenome (GOLD analysis project Ga0307420, IMG submission 202167) | Salt marsh sediment microbial communities from the Plum Island Ecosystem LTER, Massachusetts, United States - WE1602-40 | ecosystem: Environmental > Aquatic > Marine > Intertidal zone >... | reverse complement strand
CCGGGCCGTCAGACTGTCTAATAACCTGATTTTATGCTAATTTGTCTTTTGTAATATATTGGATATTAATATTTTAAAAATTCAGTCGTTATTTAAAAGGAGGTTATTAGACAGACTGCCGTTATGGTTAATTCATTTTAACTGAGATAGTTCCGTAGACTTCTAACGATAACGGCAAATTAGCACCGAGACAATTTTCAAATTAATCATAATCCGCTGTTTATTAGTTGATTAACCTTTTGCAGATTTGCCGTTATGCAGAATTGACTGACTTCCTGCACACTAGAATAATGAAAACCAACTAACCATAACGAGTCAAGCTTTAGTAAGGATTAATAGAACAAATCCTTGATTTTTATATATCAAATCTGTGATAAAAAGACTAATTTTGTAAAAACATTTGCAAATGAGCACTGTTGAACTAAGACATTATATTATTGAGAAGCTATCATATATCGATGATATCTCTTTCCTTAAGGCCATCAAGACTATTGTAGAATCAAAGGCTGATGAAAAAGTCTACCAACTTTCAGATTTTCAAAAGAAAAGAATTGAAGCAAGCCGAGAGCAGGTAAAAAAGGGGCAGACAATTTCAAATGAAGCACTTAATAAAGAAGTTCTACAATGGTTAAATTCAAAATAGAATGGTCGATTGAGGCCAGACTGGACCTTCTTGATATTCTAGACTTCTATATTGCCAGGAATAAATCTTCTGCCTATAGCAAGAAACTCTATTCAAAAATTCATAAGAGTACTAAGCTTATCGCTAAACAACCATACATTGGTACTCAAACAGGAATTGAAACTGTCAGAGCCTTGATAACAGGTGATTATCAGATAATTTATGAAATCCTTGACAACAAAATCTATATTTCAATGATCTGGGATTGTCGTAGGGACCCTGGAGACAAAATAATAGATTCAAGGATAAAAAAATAAACAACTAACCATAACACGGACAATAAAATTAATAGGCTCCCCGCTGCGCGGGACAGGCTGTCACGGTTTTTGCCCGCCCGGTTGACGCCGGTCGGACGGGCATTCATTTTCAATCACTTAGATAGCTATGTAAAACAAGACAAATCCAGACCTTTCGCTCCGCTCAGGGCAAGCACGCTCCACTGCTTTCTATAAAAATAGTGTAACTTGACTCACAACCTGCTCACCCAAAAACTTGTAACGCGACACCCTGACGCTCACACTGTTCGGTCAGGGCTCAAAGCTCGTATACGCCCGGCAAATTGTACCCGGACAACATTTTGGCTAAAGATTGAAGGCCCTGCCCGGTACTGCGTCAGGTAACACCTACTACCCTGCAAGCTGGCTCCTCGCTAAAATTGCCCACCGGGCAATTTATTTACGCTCGGCCCTATTGCCGAGCCGTTAGCTTTAATGAGGTGGCTATCTGCACAATATGACAGCTTCTTATTGATCCTGCTTTTTATTATATTTGTATAAATATTTTTATCATGTTAACGAAAGAAAAAGTAAAAAAGACCATTGAGAGAATGCCTGACAATTTTACTGTTGATCAGGTTATTGAAAAACTTGTAGTTCTCAATAAGATTGAAGAGGGTCTAAAAGATATTGAGGAAGGGAGAGTATTTACGACTGACCAAGTAAATCAAGAACTTAAAACATGGTTAAAATAATCTGGACTCAGCGATCCCTAACCGACTTAAAATCTATTGCTGAGTATATTTCTAAGGACTCCGTAAAATACGCTTCTTTGACTCTCCAAAGAATTCTGGACGTAACCAAATACTTAGAAATTAATCCTCGAATAGGCAGGATGGTTCCAGAAGTTGGGAAAAATTATAAAATCAGAGAAATCATTTTGGGCAACTATCGGATCATTTATAAAATCACCAGCTCACAAAGTGTACATATCCTTACAGTTCATCATTCTGCAAGAAGACTTAGGCAAACATCCTTGACTCGAATAAAATAAATCACTAAAGCTAACACGGTCAATGCCGGTCGGACGGGCATTCATTTTCAATCACTTAAACAGCTTTGTAAAACAAGACAAATCCAGACCCTTCGCTCCGCTCAGGGCAAGCACGCTCCACTGCTTTCTATAAAAATTAGTGTGCCTTAACTCACAACCTGCTCGCCCAAAAACTTGTAACGCGACACGCGTAATGCTCAACCAACTTTGTACCTGGACGGCAAATACCGTGCCATTCCGCTAAAGCGGAACGGTAACTTGTTATATTAGCGGGCCGTCAGCAACAAGTTTCGAGATATGAAGAATGACTGAACAACTCGAATTGAGATTACGATCTATCAGCCATCAAGAGTCAACAATAAGTACCATTAAATACTGAAATTCTTGCATCATTTTTAATGATCTGCCGTCATTATCCAAACCTTGAATAATTATGTTCCGACACAACCTTATAATTATCTTCAGAAACTGCAAACGAAATAAAACTTCTTTTTTCATAAATTTAATTGGTTTATCAACCGGGTTGGCCTGTGCGCTAATGATTTACCTGTGGGTAAAAGATGAACTTCATGTTGATAAATTTAATCAAAAGGATAATCAGCTTTATCCGGTAATGAAAAACTCTCAGGGGCCAGATGGTAAAATCATGACTTTTGAGTGGACTCCTGGTCCTTTGGCAAGGACTTTGGCTGAAGAAATGCCTGATGTAAAATATGCCGTAACCGTTCAGGAAAGGGAATCTAACAGGGGTACTCTTTAGTATGATGATAATTATTTCAAAGCGAAAGAACTGTACGTAAGTAAGGACTTTTTCAATGTTTTCTCTTATCATTTAATTCAGGGAGGTAGAAACAAAGTGTTAATAGATAAATATTCAGTTGTTATTTCTGAGGAACTTGCAACTAGAATATTTCATACCACCGAAAATATTATTGGAAAAACAATAGAATGGAATCAAAAAGAAATTTCTGGAAAATTCGTTATTACTGGTATTTTTACTCCTCCTCCTTCAAACGCTACCGTTCAATTTGATCTTGTGTTCACCTTTGATTTGTATCGAGGGAAAAATCCAAATTTAGATAAATGGACCTATAATGAGCCTAGTACATATCTATTATTAAAAAGAGGTGTAAATATTGATCGATTCAATAGAAAAATTGTCAATTTTCTTCAAAAGAAATCAAATGAGGATTCTCATTCATTGTTTTTAAGACGTTATTCGGATAAATATCTATACGGCAAATATGATAATGGTGTACAATCAGGAGGCAGGATAGAATATGTCAGGTTGTTCTCCATTATTGCCCTGTTCATTTTGGTTATTGCATGTATTAATTTTATGAATCTATCCACTGCAAAAGCTTCAAAGCGGATCAAAGAAATAGGAGTAAAAAAAGCGATGGGCGCTAGCAGAAAGTGGCTGATTGTTCAGCACTTGGGAGAATCACTTTTGATAGCTTATTTATCTTTGATTGTTGCTGTTGTGCTTATCGTGATCCTTCTTCCTCAATTTAATGCAATTACAGGAAAGCATCTAAACTTTAATTATGACACAAAAGTTACATTGTTTTTTTTGGGTGTTACCTTTTTTACTGGGTTAATGGCAGGCATCTATCCGGCATTATTCCTCTCCCATTTCAATCCGGCAATTGTCTTAAAGGGAAAGTTTAATAGATCGATAGGAGAACTTTGGGCAAGAAAGGGATTGGTCATTTTTCAGTTTACAATATCAATTATTTTGATCGTACTGGTATTTGTAGTTCAAAAACAAATAGCATTCATACAATCTAAGAATCTTGGATTTGACAGAAATAACATCATTTGTTTTAAAAAGGAAGGAAAACTGGAAGAAGGAATAAAACCTTTCCTGTCTGAGTTGGAAAATATTCCCGGCATAGTTAATGCTTCAATTTATCATGGTGATTTAATCGTCAATCCTACTAGTACAGATGGTGTAAATTGGGAAGGTAAAAGCCTGAATGATAAAGTCAATTTTAAGTATTTATGGGTTGGGGATAATTTTATCGAAACAATTGGAATAGAAGTAGAGAAGGGGCAATCTTTCTCTAAAGAATACAGTATAAATGATTCTAAGATTATTTTTAATGAAACTGCTATTAAAAGTATGGGGATACAGGATCCTGTTGGAAAAACCATCACTCTCTGGGGAGAAAATAAGCAAATTGTAGGTGTTGTCAAGGACTTCAATTTTGAATCACTTTATGAGAATCTGAAGCCTTGCTTTCTTTTATATTCTTCAACTGAGGATATGGATAACATAATTGTGAAAATCAAAACTGATACAGAGAGAGAGACTATTGAACGACTCCGGAAATCCTATCAGAAATTCAATATAGGACTTCCTTTCGACTTCAAATTTATGGATGACGACTATCAAATGTTATATGAGTCAGAAAATCGAGTTGCCATTCTTTCCCGCTACTTTGCTGGCATTGCCATCATTATTTCATGTCTTGGCTTGTTCGGATTGACGACCTTCACTGTAGAAAGGAGACGTAAGGAAATCGGTATTCGTAAAGTATTTGGTTCGAATAAATTAGATATCATCTCACTTTTATCGATTGATTTTTCAAAACAACTACTTGTATCTATTTCAATTGCCTTAACTATAAGTTATTTAATAGCGATGCACTGGCTTGACAGTTTTGCCTATCGGATAGAATTAGAATGTTGGTTTTTTGTTGCTGCAGGGCTTATGACACTTTTCATCGCTTGGACTACAATTGGAATGCAGACGATAAAAGCGACGAATACCAATCCAGTACAATGTTTGAAAGATGAGTAATTGTAAGCAAATATTTTACATGAGAATTTAATTTTCCAGTTAGGAACACGTTAAAAATCAATACTAATATCACAAAAAAGATAGGCTAGACTGATTATTGAGAGAAATATCTATTGCTAACACGGACAATAAAGGTATGTTGTTCAGCCTTCGATCAAACTTGTATCACGACACTGCGCCAGTACCCCTTACAATGTTCATCTACCGGGATAAAAACTCGTCCACTTTGAAAAATTGTATCGCGATCACACCAGCACTCAATAAAATTTGTACCTCATGACGTTCGCTGCGCTCAGTCAGGGCAGGCCTGTGCCGTCCCGATAGGCAAAAAATGCGCTACTCCGAGTACTCGAGAACACCTACTAAATTTTATTGCCGGGCCGTTATGTGGCATAACAAGTCGAAAAAACAAGGTGTCAGCTATTTAGATAATTTATCGTGACACAGAAATTCTGCACATTTATCGGGACCATACCATTTATAAAAATTATCTTGACACGACCGGTTTTCCCCAACACTCCTTGCAAATTGCAATTCACGGTTTTGTATTGTTAAATTCACAAAACCGGTCCATGAGCACAATTTGCAAGTTTTGCCTACCCTTCGCAAACCTAGTTCAGTTCCATTTACCGGGACTTCAAAGATGCTACGCAACATAACGGCTTTTTCTTGATTTTTCACCATGAATATTAGCTGCCGATTTATCGAGACAAAATGCTTCTCAAAATTCGGAAAAAGTTTATTTTAGCATTATGATTAATCTAACAAACGATCAGATCAAAGAGATTGCCGAACAACTTGACTGCGGGATGAGATGCTACATTAACAAAGAAACAGGAGAAATTATATCTGTTTTAAATTTTGAGAGCTGGCAAACCGATGACAGAGAGCCCTGGGAAGATGTTCTGAATGAATTAGAAGAACACTGGGATAAATACATTGAGATAGAAAGAATGGAATCTCATGAATCATTTGAGATAATGGCTGACTTCGCTAATAGTGCTGACAGCAGAGAATTGAGGAATAGCCTTATCAATGCATTAAATAAAAAGCATCCTTTCCAAAACTTCAAATGGGTTGTGGACAATTCCGGACCATATCGTCAGAAATGGTTTAACTTTAAAAACCAATGCTTAATTGAGTGGGTCGAGAAAAAACTTGACGAAATAAATTCACTCGAAGAATTTAAATAAATGGCAATCGATGGAAGATGAGATACTGAAAAAAGTAAAACATGTATTAAACGACTGGAACCCGCTTGGAGAATATGCTTGTAAAATACATGACTTAAATGAATATGAAATTGAGGCAAATGACATCCTCTTCAACATCGATTTTGAGATAACTTCCAAAAGACCATTAGAGGTAAAGAAACAAATTCAAAAATTAGTTAAAGATGTCCTCACACAAGCATTTAACATTGATTTGACTAATGAAGAATGTAGAATTCCAACAGAGAAAATATATCAAATACTACATGAAAAGTAACAAAGTTCCTGCATGACAAGAATAAAATTGCTACCACCACATAACACGTACAATAAAGGTAAGTTGATTTGTCATGCTTTTTGCCCGCCCGGCTGACGCCGGTCGGACGGGCATGATTCTGAGCCACTTACCGGGACAAGTACTTAAACCATGCACCCGGATACGCTCAGCTGCTTGCAATAAAAATTCTGCACCTTGACTAATTTCTGGCTTCGAGACAATATGTACCGCGATCGCACCAGCACTCAATAATATTTTTACTCGTGCCGTCCCGATAGCTATGCTATTGGGAACTATCGGCAGGCAAAAAATGTGCCACCGCGAGTACTCGGGGACACCTACTAAATTTTATTGCCGGGCCGTTATAGGGCATTTCAACACAACAGGATAGTTCCTACTTTTCAAGATATTCTGAGAATTTCTGATCTATATGTTGATTGAACCACTTGTCAATAACTGATTTCTTAAACCTCCATTCCTTACCTAATTTTGCAGCAGGAATTTTTCCATTTTGTGCCCAAGTATAGATTGTCTGGGGTTTTAACTTGAAATACTTTGCAACCTCTTCAATTGTCATTATATCATCCATAATCTATTTCTTCAAGAGATTTAAAAGACTTGTGTCGCTTATCTCAGAATTTATCTTATTCAGATCCGGACTAACTACTTTAACTTCTTCATCCTGATTCTTATCTATTTTTGATACCAGATGTTGAACAGAATATACTATTGCTGTATAAAAATTACCTTCGTATTTCCTGAATAATTTGAATTCTTCAGTTTTATTACATAGAAAAGGTCGCAGATTCCAGGCCAACTGAATGCTAACAAATGCTAGTATTATAATCCAAATTCTAAAAACTGTGACTCCAATATGCGGATATATATCTTTTTTCTCACAGGCAAATTTCAAGGCTTCTATCATAAGTCTCATTCCAAAAATACCAGAGAATATAAAAATCGCAACATGTAATAGCTGCAAGAAGTGATAATTACCGCCTGTGATCTGAAACAAAATGATGATAGGAGAAAAAGACAATGCTATTGCAGATGTGAGTACAAATCCACTTAAAACAATAAATATCATCTGCCTTAAAGTCATTTTTGAACCCAAAACTTGCTGAATGACAAAAAATGATGGGAAACAAATTATAATTGAACACAAAAACAGAAATGTTACTTTAAATCCAGCTACAAGAGATTGAAGAAAACTGTGATAGCTTCCCATTACTACACCATATAGGAATGTTAAGACGAAAATTATTAGCAATTGATTTAAGATTAATTTCTTTGATTGCTCCTTATTCTTTTCATCAAAATATGATTCAGTATTCTGAAATATTTTGAAGACTTCTAATAATCCACTTTTCTTCTCCATAGCAAAAGAATTTGGTTAGACTATAAAGTTATGAATATTTCAATATATATTATTGTTTTCTAATGTTTTTTATTGTTTATATATGTTAGACTAAATTATTTTTGATAAAAAAGTAATAATAACGCCCTATAACACGGACAATAAAAAAAATAAACTTGTCACGAGGACTCGGGAGGGGACATCTACTAAATTTTATTGCCGGGCCCTAATAAGGCATTCCCCATACCGAGATGCTCAGTTAGTTTCGCACGCTAATGGCACAAAAATTGTTATCTTCAATTACTGATAGATTTGTAACAATTGTTATATTTCTTGTGCCGTTAGTTAAGATTCAAGTTCCTGCACATAAGATAATTACTATGATAGAAACTTCTGCTATAACAACCGAAATCCTCTCGCTGATTGATGTATGGGAACAAAATCTTGCTTCCCTGCCAAACGAGACAATTACTGAACGACGAAACAACCAGAATAGAACAATTAAGCAGATTCTGGGGCACTTGATCGATTCAACCTCCAACAATACGCATAGGGTTGTTCACCTTCAGTACCAACAAAGTCCATTCTTGTTTCCAAATTATGCAACATTTGGTAATAATAACCGATGGATTGCAATTCAGAATTATCAAAACGAAGACTGGTTGTCAATGATCCAGCTTTGGAAATATTCACTCATACATTTCTGCCATGTAATAGAAAATGTAAATGATGATAAACTTGATAATCAGTGGATATCCGGGCCTGATACAACAATTACTCTTAAAACAATGATCGCAGATTTCCCAAGACATCTTAAATTGCATCTTTCAGAAATTAATGACCTGATTAACATTAAATCATGAATTCTAAAAAACTGACAGTAAAGTTTGATAAATTCTTAATTGCCCCATGTGGCATGAATTGCGGAATCTGTATTGCGTACCTTAGAGAAAATAATAGATGTCCTGGATGCAGAATATCGTCTGCTGACAAAGCAGTGTCTGTCCAAAGATGCATAATAATAAAGTGCATCTACTTAGAAAAAACTAAATCAAAATTCTGCTATGAGTGCGAAAAATATCCTTGTAAGAGAATAAAACAACTTGATAAGCGTTACCGAACAAAATATAGGACTAGTTTTATCGAAAACCTGGCAATAATAAAAGAAAAAGGAATCACATATTTCCTGAACTTCGAATCAAAGAGAAGGACTTGCCCAAATTGTGGCTCAATATTATGTATTCATCGAAATTACTGCTTGACATGTAAGATCGAATTAAATTAAAACGCCTTATAACACGGACAATAAAATTAATAGGTTTCCCGTGAAACGGGAAGTTGTCACGGTTTTTGCATGGGGACGTAAACGCCACCTTGGCAAAGATTGCAAGTGGTTTAGAGACCCGGACCGTTATGCGTAATGAACTGAACTCCTGACTAATAAGTTTAATATATGAAAAAAGAAATCACGATTGATAACACAATATGCAAGAAATGCAAAGCTTGTGTAGAAGTTTGCCCTAATGGAATTTTTCAAACGAACAATAATCTTACTTCGGCCAAATCTGAACGAATTGAACTCTGTTTTATGTGTGGACAATGCATGGCTGCTTGTCCTGAAAAAGCAATTCAGGTTGCAGGACTAGACTATAACAATGATTTTTTTGATCTGCCTGAAACAATAAATTCATTTAATGCTTTAATCCAAAGTCGAAGATCCATCCGTGCTTTTAAAGATATTCCTGTTCCAAAAGATCTTTTGGAACAGATTGTAAGTGCAATTTCTTTTGCCCCGCCTAGCTTCCCACCATTAAAAACAGAATTAGTGGTTGTTCAGGATAAACAATTGATAGAAAAATCATTACCTTTTATGATTAATTTTTATGACAATTTGATGAAAGGCTTAAATAAACCCGTAGTTAAACATATAATCCGGAGAAAAATGGGATTTGAAAAATATCAACTCTTTCAGAACCATGTTTTACCCATGTTCAATATCAAGCTCCCTTTTATGAAGAAAGGAGTTGAAGATGCTATAACTCGCAATGCTCAGGCGTTAATACTATTTCATGCAAATAGACAATCAGATAATTATACTTCAGATATCTTTATTGCGGTTGCATTTGCTCTTTTAAAAGCACATACTCTAGGTATTGGTGCTACTGCTATTGATTTGATCCCTCCTGCAATTGAAAGAACACCACACCTAAAACAAATGTTTAATATACCCAAGGAAAACATAGTTGTTGCTTCAGTGATTTTAGGCTATCCAAAATTCAAGTATAAAAGAGCTATTCAAAGACATTTAAAAAGCATAACTTGGATTTAACAATCACTACGCATAACACGGACAAAAAGGTAAGTTGTTTGTCACATTTTTTGCCCGCCCGGCTGACGCCGGTCGGACGGGCATCTATTTTCAGACACTTAGACAGCTTTGTAAAAACAAGACAAATCCGGACTCTTCGCTCCGCTCAAGACAAGCATGCGCATCTGCTTTCAGTAAAAACCCAGTGTACCTTGACTCACAACCTGCTAACCCAAAAACTTGTACCCCATGACGTTCGCTGCGCTCAGTCAGGGCCTTCGGTGCGACACTCGTATACAGATAAATATACTGGATTGGATAATAACCTATAAATTGCAGATATTTAACCATAAAAACAGAAACAGATTTACAAGTAGCCAAGATTATATTTATACACATTGAACCGATGAAGGAAAGAATTAAAGAATATATTAATAATCCTGAGAAACTTGAACAATTATATCGTGATGATAGAATGGCTTTTAAATCAAATTTTAAAGAAGTTTATTCAGAAATAGAAAAATACGAACTGGCAAAATATTGGAAGATTAGATTAGATTATAATAAAACGCCAGATAAGATAAAAAAAAATGATCTGCCAGATATTTTTATATTGATTTCGTCATGTTTAATAGCTGGATTTTTAATTAAAATACCAGATATTCTTAATATCAAGATGACTGACTTTATTTTTTATGAGAAAAATGCAGGGATCATTGTTTTCTTTGGACTCACTATTTACGTTGTCTGGACTAACAGAATCTTCGAACTAAAAAGACTTACACTTATCATAATTACTTTTTTAACACTAACAATATATGTTAATCTTTTACCATCAATCAATGACAGTGCCTCAATTAATCTCGTGTACTTTCATTTACCTCTTCTAATGTGGTGCATTTTCGGATTGGTTTTTATTGATTTTAATTTAAAGGATAATATCAAACGAATTGAGTATATAAGATACAATGGTGACTTAGCAATTCTTGTAACAATATTAGGTATAGCTGGAGGTATTTTGACCGGAATCACTATTGGTTTATTTGATGCTGTCGGCATTAACATTGAAAACTTTTACATGAAAAATGTTGTAATCATAGGGTCAGTTTCTGTACCGATAGTTGCAACATATATTATAAAGAATTATACAACATTGACTAATAAGATCCCCTCTATAATAGCTAATATTTTTAGCCCAATGATTTTGCTTACCGCTATAATATATCTTATGGCTTTGGCAATTTCAGGAAAAAGTCCATATAGCGATCGAGAATTTTTGTTGATATTTAATATTATGTTATTAGGCGTTATGGCTGTAATTGTCTTTTCAATTTCTGAAACATCAATAACCAGAAAACAGAAATTCAATGAATTGATCTTATTTATCCTTTCAATAATAACAGTAATTATTGACTTAATTGCCTTATCTGCAATTTTTTATCGCTTGGGTACATATGGTATAACACCAAACAGGTTAGCTGTTCTTGGTTCTAATATCTTAATTTTAGGCAACTTAGTTTTAATTATTATTGATTTATATAAAGTAAATTTCAAGAATACTTTGATTAATGAAGTTGAGCTAACAATTTCAAAATACTTACCGGCATATATAATTTGGATAATATTCGTAATATTTGGATTCCCTCTTATTTTTGGAATGAAATAATAAATAAAAACGCAAGCAAACACGGACAATGAAGGTCATTTGTATTGTTACATTTTTTGCAATTGCTCCTACACCTAAGACAGATTTGTAATGCATTATACCGCGACCGCGTCAGTGCTTTCTAAAAAACTCTCTGCATCTTGACTTGCGACCTGCTCGCCATAAACATTGTACACCCGTTACTCTCCGCCGGCTGGCGGATCGCACGGGGCAGGTGTGACAGTCGTATAACTCATAAAACCTTGTACCCGGTCGGCAATAAATGCGCCCCCGTCTTCATTATAGAACTTATCATGACACAAAATTTCAATCACTATTACAGCCGATTCAACTTATAAAGAGTATCTGAATAATTCACTGGTCACTGAATCTACATTCAGGCTTGCATACAAAAGTCTAGATAGTATACAATATCTCATATTTGATGGACTAACCAATCTATATTTTGAATTTGCAGACTGTAATAATCTAATAATTACAGAACTAGCAGCCGATAGATATTCTATCTACTATAAAAGGGAACATAAGCAAAACCTTTAATTTGGAAACTACTTCGAACGCCTAACAACTCCGTCAAGCGTTATAGAGGACAAAGATTATACAAATGGAAAAAAATAATAACTATAACATCAAATACACGACTCTAATAATTTCAATTCTTACAATCTCATTCGTCAGTTGTAATAATTGTGTTTCTAAATACTCTTATCAACAACCCAAATTTATTGATGATGGATTAGAAGTCGGCACATTGGAACAAGCTGTCATTGATTCACAGATGATAGCCAAGGCAATTGGATGTATTTACGCCAATAAGTATGACCAGATTCATTCGATGCTTATTTATAAAGACACTATGCTGGTTTTTGAAAAGTACTTTGAAGGAAATAAGTATAAATGGGACGGTCCAAATTATTATGGAGAAAGGATCCAATGGGATAAAGATAGTATGCATGTTATTATGTCATGCACAAAGAGTTTTACTTCAGCTTGTATTGGTATTGCAATAGATAAAGGATATATTAAAAGTGTCCATGAAACAGTATTTAACTACCTGCCTGATCATCAAAGTTACAAAACAGGCGGAAAAGAAAATATTACAATTGAACATCTTTTAACTATGACTTCAGGTTTGAACTGGGATGAGTGGGGAGCACATGATCCATCTTCAAACGATATTGACGGACTCTATTCTTATTGCCAGAGTGATCCGGTTTCCTGTGTTTTGGAAAAGTCCCTTGTGAATAAACCAGGAGAAAAATTTACATACAACGGTGGTGGTATGATAATTTTAGGTGAAATATTAAAGAATGCCACTGACATGAACATTGAAGTTTTTTCGAAAAAATATTTATTCGAGCCTCTCGGAATTGATTCTGTACAATGGTATCAGTATGAAAATGGAACTTATGCCTGCGATGGTTCGTTAAAAATGACATCACGTGATATGCTAAAATTTGGGATAACCTACCTAAATGAAGGAAACTGGAATAGCAAAAGAATTATATCAAGGGAATGGGTGAAAAAGATCAAAGAAGCATATAATAATAACTCTGGAATAAAAATTCCTATTGATGATTCAGGAAAGAATGGTTATGCTTATTCATGGTGGACAAATAAAATATCCATTTCAGGGAAGAAAGTAGAACTGTTTCAGGCAGGGGGTTGGGGGGGGCCAGGAAATAATTGTTATCCCGGATTATAATATGGTAGTTGTGTTTACAGGTGGAAACTATACCGTTAAAAAACACTTATACAAAGTTCTTGAAAGATATATTTTACCAGCTCTTCAATAACATAAGCTGCACACAATCAAATTTATATCGCATGATTACACTGCGATCTCGATAAAAACTTATTTGGCCCGATGACATCAGATCAGGAGCAACAGGATAATTGTGGTAAGGTTACATTCGAAAACATTTTTTGATGCAAAAAAAGTGTACAAATATTCGGACTGTGGAAAATATCACTTGACTTCTCAAAAAAGACAATATTTATAACCTGACTTTAAAATAATACTACGAACACCTTCTAATTTTAGCTTATATAGCGTTAATGCAAAGAAATATTGCATATCATAAAGAATTATTACAACACATTTAAAATGCTTGAGATCATTATTTAAAAAATAAGAATATATGAAAATAGCGGCAAAATTGATGCTACAAAAAGAAAGAATCGCATTCGTATTAATTTTTGTATTTTCTATACCATTCTATTTATTTAACATAAATTTTAGTGACATCTGGATAGATGAAACCTTTACCAAAGCATTGGTAGAACATTCATTCAGAGATATAATAGGGCTGCTCAAGAACGACTTTCATCCGCCATTATACTTTTTCGGATTAAAAGTATTTGTTACAATTTTTGGTTCGAATATTTTTACTATGCGGGTATTTTCGGTTTTGGGTATTCTTTCAATTATGGTTTTAGGATATGTTGTAGGCCAAAGAGTATTTGGAAAATCCGGCGCCCTGTATTTTTGTTTGCTGACCTTGTCTCTGCCAATGCTCGCTTCATATTCGCATGATGCGCGAATGTATACCTGGGGGGCTTTTTCAGTTACCGGTGTATTTCTCTACGCTGCATTATTTATTTCTTCAAATAAAAGAAAAGATCTGATCTTTCTGATGTTCTTTTCATTAGCAGCTGCCTACATACATTATTATGGTTTAATAGCAGCTTTTTGGGCTAATGTTTTCGTCGCTGTATTACTGTTTGCCAAGAAAAATAGTAATTGGCGGATTCATCTTGGATATGCATTTGTTGCTGCACTATTATATCTTCCATGGTTGTTCGTTTTGTTTTATCATACAAAAAAAGCCCAGGAATTTTTCTGGGTGCCTGCCATAACATGGCAAACCTTTTTTTCCTGCTTTATCCTTCCTTTTACACAGAAATTCTGGATATCGCTATACTCATTGCCTATGATATTTATCGTTTACATTATAACATTATGGGTAATATATAGAAATTACATTGTTAAAAAAGATAGACAAGGCGTAGTCCTGGGATTATCGTTATTCATTTTTGGATTTACAGTATTAACCACTGCCGTTATTTCACTTTTTTCTCAACCCGTTTTATACCATCGGTATATAATGAATATTGTTATTATGTTATTAGTACCCCCAACCATATTTCTTATTACTAGTAAAAACATATGGATAAAAGGATTACTTTTAGTCGTACTTCTGATTTGTGGAATTGTCGTTTCTTTAAAAGCATCCTACTTTTCATATGGACCATATAAACAATCGATTGAATATTTACAAAAAACAGATCCTGAAATAAAAAATATATTTCATGTTTTTGAAGCAAGCGTCGGGCCGTTTATTGAATATAGCAATCCCGATATTAAAAATTATTGGTTTAAGAATGAACAAACCATAGTATTTACTAATATGGATGTTTTTAGCAATTTGTATACCACCGATTCTATTGGTAAAGTTCTTAAAAATGATGAATTATTCTGTATGGTTGGTTTTGAAAACCAACCTTTTAATAAGAATAGTCTGAAACATATATTATCCGAATCGCAGGTGTTGAAAGTTGACACTATAATTGACAATAAAGTAAAGTTAGATGATATAATGGTGGCATATGTACATAAAATGGTGTTATATATACTTAAATATCAAGATACTAAATCGGAATAGCTTCTGATTTAATGGTGAATGATAAATAACTAGTTGGTATAAGTTTGAAGTAAGAAATAAATAAAAAAGGATGTGAAATTACGTTGGGTAACACATGGAATAGTTAATCCCGACTTGTCGGGACTAACCATACCATCAAACGTTATGCGCAATAGATCAAATACATAAATGACTATATAACTATGATACTAAAAGATTTAAAGGCTATCCCAAAAACAGATCCAAGTGATTTATTTAGACTCAGAGATAGCATCTATGCGACCGATTTATTGATGACTTGTTTCCTACTTATCATTATACTTGTACCGTGACACTCGTGAAACTCAGATAACTTGTACCTGGACTTGCAGAAAATGTGCCGCCCCCGAGGTTTCGGGGCAGGCCCGATCCCGAGGATTCGGGAGTGGACACCTACCTCCCTGCAAGCTGGCTCCCCGCTATTGCGGGGCTAGAACAGCTCCCGCTAAGGCGGGACAGGCTCACCGGGCTGTTTATTAACGTTCAGCTCTATTGCCGGACCGTCAGACTGTCTAATAACTAAAATAAACTATCTTAGAATTGAATATTTGGAATTTTTACGTATGGGTAATCCGAATAAAATATGAATCCGAATAAGTTATTATACAGACTCCCGTTATGCCAAATTTAATTCGACGAACTTACTTAATAGAAATACAATCAATCTGTTAATCACTAAATTGATTAAATAAAATTTCTGCTTATCAAAATATTTTTTTTAACTTGAGGATAATTACTAATATTTTTAGGATTATGAAAACAATTATGAAAAATCTTTTTTTGATCATGTGCATATTCGTACTTGTTGGATGTATTTCTAAATCTGGGAATAATTGGCCACAATTTCGTGGGATAAATAGCCTTGGTATTGCTCCTGAAAACGCAATCCCCCCACTGGAATTAAATCCTGATAAAAACCTAGCATGGAGAATTCCTTTAGCAAGAGGTTTATCTTCATCATGCATAGTTGATGGAAGGATCTTCCTCACAGGCTTAACCCAACAGATAGTGCCTTGATAACTTATTGCATTGATCAGGTGAAGGGTTCATTACTTTGGGAACGATCAGTATTTCCTGATACTCTTGAAGAAGTGCATTCGTTACCCGGAAGTCCTGCCACCCCTACTCCAACTACAGATGGATCTATGGCATATGTTTATTTCGCAGCATATAATGGTAATATTACTGTTGTTAAGCCCGGTGATAGATTAAATGTAATAGCCCGTAGCGATCTACGAGAAAAGATTGGTTCTTCACCAGCTGCACTGGGTAAAATGTTATATATAAGAACAGATTCTGCATTATATGCATTCAAAAAATAATATGTAACCTTCAATATTATGGCTCGCATCAAACTTGTACCCCATGACGTTCGCTGCGCTCAGTCAGGGCCTTCGGCGCGACACCCTGACGCTCAATTCGTTCGGTCAGGGCTAAAAACCGGAACAATGTCCTCGTTTTTTGAATTAAAAATCTCTTTAAATATAAGATCTATTACTTTTTAGTTTCTGTTACAGTGGGTGTAACTTCAGTTTTTTCGCGTTTAGCAATAAACACCTCAGTGGCATATTCACCAACTTGTCGTGTAAAACTAATCTCGTCTCCCGTTACTTTACCTTTATAGCTTATCTTAAGCTCATTGTCCTGAAAATTCATCATTTCTACAAACTCAATGATATCGCCGTTTAGCTTTCCCTCCAGCACAACAGTTTCACGCTTCTCACCTTCCAATTCAGAAAGGATCTTACCTGTGATCTGGGTTCCTTCCTGCTTTAACAAGTAAGTGTACTTAAATTTTCCAACTTGCGTTTCAATATCGCCTTTCCAGGTGCCTGTAACATCAATGGCAATTGTTGTTACAGGAAACATAGCACTAGTCATCAGGACGACCAACAAAATAGATAAATGCAATTTTAATAATTGTTTTCTTAAACTCTTATAACTTAACATTTCTTTTGATTTTTAATTAATAATAACAAATGAATTTAGTAATCGTAAATTATTCATGAAGATAAAACATTTCTTTAATTATAACAATTCCTTATTGTGTCTCGTGTTGAAATAGGTTGATACTTTTTTAACAATCTAAGGAGGAATGAGATAATTGCGCTGCAGAACAAACTGTCTGCCAGATGTAAAATGAAAGACATTGGAAGAATTTATCAAGTGCTCGTTGAAGGTTATTCAAAGAAATCCGATCAATATCTTTACAGGAGGAATTCACAGAACAAGGTTATTGTATTTCCAGCGGGCAATATAAAAAGGGTGATTATGTGAATGTCATGATTTAAACATTACATCAGCCACACTCATAGCTGAAATATTCGGACTTAAGACATAGTATTATTTAAACAAAATGATTATTTTAGTTAAAACAAAATCTGCCCAGTTATGAAAAGAGGAATTATTTTTTTAATGATCCTGATACTACCATTGTCCTGTAACCTGTTTGCTCAAAAGCCAGGAAAGAAATATTATATTACCGGACGGGTCATTGACGTTAATGACAAGCCGGTATCCGGTGCTATAGTGCTGATTGACAATCAGAATACTGAAGTTGTCACTGATGCCAAAGGTATGTATAAGGTCAGGGTAAAAACTGATGCAGCAAGGATCGCTGTTTTCAAATCGATTAACGGACTAATGGATGAAGAAATAAACGGAAGGACAGTTATCAATTTCAGGCTTGCAAGGGAAACACCACTTCAGACAACAGAGAAACAGGAAAAACCTGATAATGAAGAAATAAATATCGGATATGGATATGCTTCAAAAAAAGAGCTTACAACCACCGTCGGCAAAATTGAAGGTCAGAGGAAGAAATACGCCAATTATCAAAACATTTATGAAATGCTACGGGAGGACCCAAGTGTTCAGTTAAACGGAACAAAGATTACAATCCGGGGTATAAACTCCGTTAATTCCACAGATCCTCTGCTTATTGTTAATGGTATTGTGGTTTCATCGATCGATGATATCAGTCCAAATATGGTAAAGTCGATTGAGATACTTAAAGGTTCAAATGCATCCATTTATGGCTCAAGAGGAGCAAATGGGGTAATAATGATAACACTGACCAGGGAGTAGTAATTATTGTTACTCCGGTTTTAAACGATCATCATTAATTCTTCAAACTGTTGAGCTGCATTTGGAACAGGAGTATCAATCACAATGTCCCTGCCAGTATTGTTTTCTGGAAAGGCGATGAAGTCGCTCGCTGATTTAACTAATGCCTGCCACTAAAACAAACAATGCTAAAGGTGAGTTACTTGTAAACCAGATACATAGACTAACAAAACACGGATATTAATGATCTTTTATAAAGCCTGGTATTGGCAGCCGATGAACTGCAAGCGGCTGAAACGAATGTAGATGGAATGGAACGAAAGGTATTGAGCGCTGCGAAACCCTGCAGTGCAATGAAGGTGAAATGAGTAAAGCGGCCAGATGGGCAAAAAAGGTTGCTCCTTTGTGCAACAGAGAGGTGGAAGAAGTATGTAATATTCAAACCTGTATATTTGTTTTTCTTGTACTAGTATAAAAAACTCAGAAGTGAGAAATTCGTAAAAAAAAATTATTTACTATATTGGCACGATATTAAACCAATTAAATAATCATTTTATTATTGAATCTGAATCATATTCAGAAATTTTCAAAAGGAGGTACATGGCATAATAAAAATAATTAAACTAAAGACAATGAAAAACATAAATTCAAGAAGAGCATTTTTAGGCAAAGCTGCCTTTACAGCTGCCGCTGTAACTGTTTCCCCTTTGGCTGGTTTTGGAAAAGGTTTTGAAAAGGCTATAGAGGGAACATCAAAATCTTCCATCCCTACTGATCTGAAAATTACAGATGTTAAGTGTGGTTACGTCGGGGGAAGTCTTTTTGTGAAAATATACACCAATCAGGATATTTGGGGATGCGGCGAAGGAGTAGATGCCATCTCGGGAACTTATTACATGGTTCAAAACTTTGGGAGAAGGTTAAGAGGGCAAAACCCATTAAATGTACACAGGATTTTTGAAGAACTCCGCAGAGGAGGTCATTTCGGGGGGGCACAGTCAGGTATGTATGTTGCCGTCCTTTCTGCTTTTGAATGTGCGTTGTGGGACCTTGCCGGAAAGGCACTTGGTTTACCGGTATACCAGTTGCTTGGCGGCAAATTCCGCGATAAGATAAGGGTATATTGCGACACAGCCCTTTACCGGAATAACTTGCCAACACCCGCTGTTTTTGCTCAGTCTGCCCTTGATGCTGTAAATAATTGGGGATTCAATGCCTTAAAATTTGATTTGGATGAGGCTAACGATCCCAATAAATACGACAGGTACAACTGGACTACCAGCGAGGGTGAGGTGCAGAGGATGTATGACCAGCTTGCTGCAGTCAGGGAAGCAGTGGGACCCAAAATTGATATCTGTGTGGATATGCATGGAAGGTATGATGCAACTGCTGCCCATGCAGTTGCCAAAAGAGTGGAGCCGCTGAACCTGACGTGGCTGGAAGAACCTGTTCCCGCTGAGAATATAGATGCATACAGACTGATTGCTGAGGAAACCTCGACGCCAATCGCTGCTGGTGAAAATATATATCTGGGTTATGGATTCAGAAGGCTGTTGGAAATAGGTGGGGTTGATGTTATTATGCCCGATTTACAAAAATGCGGTGGACTGGGTGAAGGTCAACGTATTGCCAACCTGGCAAATTTGTATTATATTCCCGTTGCCCCGCATATGGTTGCTTCGTTTCTGGGTGCCATGGCATGTGCACATGTGAGCGCGTCGGTCCCTAACTTCATGATTATGGAATGGCAATCCTACTTTCATACCAACCCGATGTATAAGGAAATCGTCAGCTTTGATGAAGGTGATTGGGTTAAAGACAGTTTTGTTACAGTATCGAACAAACCGGGAATTGGCGTGGAAATTAACGAAGAGGCAATGAAAAAATATGCTCGGGGAAACCAACCTTTTTTTGAATAAAAAAGAACAAACGTTGGTGATTAGAATCATCTAAGTGAATTTTCAATTCCATTGGCCACTGCAGGAATTTGTTTTCAATGGCAATCATTATTTCCCTGAATTCGGGCATATTCCTGATATTATTCAACAGGGGTTTAATAGGGGTGAAAATTATAGGATTTACTCATTCGGTAACTCCCGGAATTACAAATGCAGAAGTCATCGACTTTGCTGGAGGGATAAGCATATCACAATATATTAGTACAGATGGTTTTGTTGTCTTAAAAATATCAACAACTTCCGTTCATTATATTGGATTTTCAATATCAGGATAGTTTGTGAATCCTAGCAATCCTGGTAATAATATCTCTTCCGAAGTATTTCATCAGACAGAAGACCTATAAGCAATCTGCTATATCATAATAAATTACAACGAATGCAAACACGGACAATAATAAATGCGATACAAAAGGTTTATAGCAGAACATCGGGGCGGACCTCTGAAAAAAGAGCAGCACAGACAACTAATTAAATGGGCTTACGACTGTGCTGAAAGTGTTTTACCTCTTTTTGGTAAGAAACCAGATGAACGATTGAAAAATGCTCTATTGATTGCTAAAAAATGGGAAAAAGGAAAGGTTACAGTTGGAGACGCACGAAATGCGTCATTAAAAGCTATTGCAGTGGCAAATGAATCTTCAAATCCGATTGTAATTGCTGTAGCCCGTGCTGTGGGACATGCTGTTGCTACAGCCCATATGGCTGACCATTCAATAGTGGCGGCATTGTATGCTTTGAAAGCTGTGAAAAATGCAGGTAAATCAATAGATGCAGAAAGAAGATGGCAAAACGAACAGTTGCCGTCAGAAATTATGGATCTTGTACTAACTGCAAGGAGTAAGAAAGAAAAAGATTTAAAAATATAATGAATCTGATGACGATAAAGAAATGTTCCGTATTCCGCTTTCATCAGCCCTATTTCCGCAATGTTATCCCCAATGAATTACTTATATTAATATATTTAACCTTATATGAAAGACTACTATAAAATCCTAGGACTTACAAGAGATGCATCTATAGAATCAATTAAGCAAAGATTCAAAGAGCTTGCATTTGAAAATCATCCCGATGTGAGTGATAATAAAAATGCAAATGAGGTATTTATAGAAATTTATGAAGCATATCATATTTTAAGTGATGCAGATAAGAGAACAAAATATAACTTGTTGTATGACAAATACATCAATAATATTGAAACTCAAATTCCAAATGAAGAGTATGTAAAGACTGATATCCAGAATGTTTCCAAATCAGCCAGAGAAAACGCTCAGCAAAAAGCTAAAACTAAGTATAAGGATTTTATTAAAGACATGGACTGCTTTTTTACAGCCGCACTAAAAGCCGATGGAACACCATTCTCCTATAATATGCACAGAACAATTGGTATTTCCGGAGGCGTTGGACCAATGGGAAGTATTAAATCAAAAACTGTGAGTATTCCAATCCCCAGGAGCAAAAAAGCTCATATGATCCATCGAATTGGATTTTTAATCAAGATACTTTTTTTTGTTCTGGCAATTGGCTCACTTAAACTACAGCTCTTATCAGACTATAAGCTTACTACAAGAATACTAATTCTAACAATAATACTCTTAACAGGTGGACTAATAACTTACCTGATATATCACTTCAACAAGACAAAGTCAAAATTTTTTCATGCAAACAAATATTTCTTAGTTAAAAAGTATAAAATGAAAGGTTATAAAAGAGGGTTCCATCCAATGATTTCAACAACTCCCATAGGACTGATAGCATATCTGTTCCGATTGATATTTTAAAAATATTAGAATAAAAGCCTGTACCAAAACAGGAGGATAAATTAAAAACGTAACCCTCGGATTATGAAATACAAAGTCTGAAATAATTTGAGTTATCTTATATATAACAAAAAATATTAATATTCACTATTTCCACTTATGATACTGATTATATTTTATTTAAAAATATGGGGCACACAATAATAATGGAAAAAAATATTAGAATTAAAGGAGGTGTTTAATATGAAATTAAATGTACGAGCATTTGCTATTACGTTTGGAATTATCTGGGGCGTCGGATTATTCCTGATTACATGGTGGATTATTTTATTTAGCGGGATCACCAACGAACCTACCCTTATCAGTCGTGTATACCTGGGTTACAGTATAAGCCCTTTAGGGAGTATAATAGGATTGGCCTGGGCATTTGTGGATGGATTAATTGGTGGTGCAATATTCGCCTGGTTATATAACAGGATTGCATCACGAAGCTGAATCCCCAATATTAAATATAAAAAGAAGAAAAGATGTTAAATGTATACATTTGTATAGTTATTTGCGTTATCATCCTGATTGCTAATGGAATATGTGTAGTCCATGCAATCAGGAATCATATTACAAGTGAGATCTATATGCACACAGGGTTAACTCTCTTTCTTGGTCTGTTGACACTTGAACTAACCATTGGGAGAAGTGAAGCCTGGACGCATTATGATATCTTCTGGCTGGAGATTATTGGCTGGATACTTTATATCCCTTCAGCTATTCTGGTAACAGGTTCTATGATAGCACTGCATCACAAAGGGAAACCAGTAAGTGCTGATTTTACTGATTCAACGATTTTTATTGATAGTGGGATATATAATTTGGTACGCCAGCCTATGACCCTGGGAGTGGCTGTCTGGTCTATTGCTCTTGTTTTGGTTTTTCAGTCTCTCCTTGCGGCAATCGTAGGTTTATTATCATTATTTTGTTTCTGGATGTCAGCCAGAAAAGAGAGCATATATAATATCAGGAAATTCGGAGATGATTATAAAGAATATATGAAAAAGGTTCCTATGTGGAATATTCTCAAGAGGATCAGGACGTAACAGTGGCACAATAATGAAAACCCGTAAACGCATAGAAAAAGAAAGCTCAAGAACTGCTGCTTATACCTGTACCTGCAGGGCAGCTTCATATCTGGAATCAAATCCTCTTCTTAAATCTGATGATCATATTGCTGTAAAGTTATTACCCCGATTTGTCAAATACCTTTTAAAACTTGGAATTCTAAATTTGAAAGGAAGAATATCGCCTGAAGGTATTTATCCTTATGTTATTGCAAGAACAAAATATATTGATAGTATTTTTCAGAATGCTGTGAAAAATGGGGTCGAACAGGTGGTAATTTTTGGAGCAGGATTCGATTCAAGGGCAATAAGACTTACTGATCAAAATACTAATATTAAAGTCTATGAAATAGACACAAATTTTACACTGAATGCAAAAACAAAGCAATTTGGAAAAAGAGGACTAGTGAAACCGGAGAACAATATCTATATGCCAATTGACTTTGACAAAGAAAAGATAAAACTAAAATTAGATGACAGCAGCTTCAACATAAGCAAAAAAACCCTGTTTATTCTTGAGGGACTTATAATGTATTTATCCGAAAAAGCAATAGATGACACATTTAAGCTTATAAATGATTATTCCTTACCTGGAAGTCTGTTGGTTTTCGACTATATATATGCTTCGGTATTAAGACAGGAGCTCAAATATTTCGGGGAAAAATCAATTTATGAAAGAGTAAAAAAAGATGGTGAAAGCTGGACTTTCGGAATTGAAGAAGGAGAGATAGAAAAGTTCCTTAATTACTATAATTTCAACCTGATTGAGCATCTCAACTCAAATACAATTGAGGATAAATATTTCAAAAACGAATCAGGTAAAATAATTACAAAGGTTAATGGAACACATTGTATAGTATTAGCTAAGAAATAAGCAGATTCCATATGACCATTGAAAATAAATTATTAAAAAATGAATAACAGTTTTGATTATAAAGATATTGCGGCGAATTATGATAATCTTATCAAACAGTACAATTGTCCGGCGCCTGGGATAATCTTTAATATATTGTCAGATTATTTAAAGGCAGGAACAAAATTGTTGGATATAGGAATAGGTACAGGCGCAAGTTCACAACGATTTCATAATGAAGGTATAGAGATTTACGGATTGGACAATTCAGCAGAAATGCTTGAAGTATGCAGGTCGAAAAATATTAGTGAAAACCTTGTGTTGTGCGATCTGTTAAATGAAGAAATCCCTTTCACAAATGTTAGTTTTGATTATATAATTTGCAGCGGGGTATTGCATTTCTTCTCCGATCCGGCTTTGATATTCACGAAAGCAGATACTGTATTAGAAAAGGGAGGCTTGTTTATCTTTACCATTTTGGAAAATACTAAAAATAACAGTTCTTTTTATGAAGAAATGGTGAGTGGAACAAGTGTGTATTATCATCGTATGAGATATATTAATTTTCTAATGAAAAAGATGAATTATACTGAAATGAAGAATATTGATTTCATGACACTTAAAGACCTAGAAACAAAAGAGAAACAAAGGATAAAGTTATTGTTGATGAAAAAAGAGTAAAAATCTCACTCAACATTATATTAAACATCCGGGTCAGCAAAATTCATTTTGTCAACTCAATTAATTCGAACTATTTACCGGCTGGCCTCTAAATGATTAAGAGTTTTAATAATATGGTAGCTACTGTAAACAGAAATGATATTTTTGGTCTTATCCGTCCCGATATTGATGCTCATACGCTTGGAATATCCACTGTTGCAACACTGACTGAAGAATGTGGATTTAAAGTCATTATCGGTGATGCCAGAATATCTGCGGCAGTATCTAAGATTCATACTTCAGATAATATATCGCTATTATGCAGATGGATTTCAAAAAACAAAATCACCAGGCTGGGTTTTAGTTATCGTTTGGAGCCGGCAGATGCACAATTAAGTTTCGGAAAGGTATATCACTTATTAAAACAGCACAATCAGTTCAAAGAACAGGGCGGATCAATAATTCAGGTTTACTTTTCAGGACTGCCGGAAGCTTGTACCAGAATTCAAAATGAGTATCGGAATCAGGTACCGGTATTTATGGGCGATGAGACACAGGTGGAGACTGCCTTAAGACTTGGGATCCCTGAATCTGCCATTCCCAAAACCATAAGTGAAGGATCAAAATATGATGATGACCGAATTGCTTTTGCCCGGAATATGATTAAATCAGGTGAATACAATTTTCTTCCTCCAAATCGGCGATTCACTTATCCAAACTTTGGTACCCGGAAAGATACTCTTGCAGAAAGGATCACTAATAACAAAAAACCGGGGTATCCCCCATTAATGCGTGTACATGCAGGTCCATACAGTTCTGATTACATTCAGGCTAAAAAAGAATTTAACTCATGGCTTAAAATACTGGCAGAGACCCATTATCTTGATATTATGTCTGTTGGCTCATCACAATTAAGCCAATCCGATTTTGGTCAGGAATGGGGAGATAAGCCAAATGGCGGAGGTGTACCTGTAAATTCGGAAAAGGATCTGTTAGATATTTATAATGCTTCCCGTCCGATGCTGGTGCGCACCTATGCAGGAACACGTAATATCCCTTATTTAGCAAGTGTTTACGAACGAACGATTAATATTGCCTGGCATGCACTGTCATTCTGGTGGTTCAATCAAATAGATGGCAGGGGTCCTTATACAGTAAAGGAAAACCTTAAACAACATCTGGAAACATTAAAGTATATTGCCAAAACAGGGAAACCCTTTGAGCCCAATATCCCTCATCATTTTGCTTTCCGGGGAACAGATGATTACAGTTATATACTGTCATCCTATCTTGCAGCCAGAACAGCAAAAAGAACAGGCGTACGATATTTTGTCCTCCAGGTCATGCTGAACACTCCAAAATGTACATGGGGGGTACAGGACATTGCAAAAGTGAGGGCTCTGCTGAAACTTGTCAGAGAACTGGAAGACAGTACATTTAAAGTATTTCTGCAGCCACGGGCAGGGTTGGATTATTTTTCTCCCGATCTTGAAAAAGCAAAAGCCCAGCTGGCAGCAGTTTCAGCTATGATGGATGACATTGAACCCGAAAATGAACGGAGTCCCGATATTATACATGTTGTAAGTTACTGTGAAGCAGTTAAACTTGCAACACCTGAGTTTATCAACGAAAGTATCCAGATCACTGCCAAATCAATTTTTGAATACAGGAAGTTAAAGAGATCGGGTATGATAGATAATATGATAACTAACATAGATGTAAAAGAACGTACTGAAGATCTCTATAATGAGGTTAAATCAATTGTTGCAATCATTGAATCAAATATACCGAAACCTTATTCTGCCGAAGGATTATATACAATTTTCAAAAAAGGGATAATGCCAGTTCCATATTTGTGGGAAGGACGCGAGGAATTCAGGGAAGCAGTAAAATGGAAAACCGGATTAATCAATGGCGGAATAAAAGTAATTGATGAGAATGGAAATCCTATAAAGCCTGGTTTAAGAATACAACAAATATTTATGAGATGATCAATATTCGGGATGAAAAGCCTGAATTTGATCCTCATCATTATTATTAGATTCATTTTGTCTTTTAAGAATTTTTGTTTTCTTTGTATAGCATTTAGTTCTTTGATTTTTATCTTAATTATTTGAATCAGGTCCAGCTTATTGGACCAAAAGGGAACCGTGTGAGAATCACGGGCTGACGCGCAACTGTAACTCTGCTCCACTTATCCGAAGAAGTGTTTCAGGCATCTTAAGCCACTGTCATAATATTTCGTGATGGGAAGGCAGTCTGAAACCAGAGAAGCCAGGAGACCTGCCTGATTCACTTGATTGCTTTCGCGAAACGGAGCAAAATCAAAAAGGTAAATCTTCAGTAAATAAAGAAGAGAATCTCAGAAATACTCCATTCCTCTTGTATTGTTTCATTTCGCTTATAAGCCGGGCTTAAAAGTCAGAGGCCGATTGCAGGTATTCTATTATTAACTTTTTGAAATGAAACAATGAAACAGAAAAAAGATTTCTTATTCAAATGTCTCCTGGCAGGCTGCGCGATTATTCTGCCTGCTGTGACAGTGTATGGACAACAGTATGACACAACAAAAGTTGCTCTATTGAATGAGGTTGTCATTACAGCAACACGAAATGAAAAAAACCTCAATAATGTCGGCAGGAGTATCACTGTAATTACCCGTGACGATATTAAAAAATCAGGAGTGCTGACCGTTTCTGAACTTCTTAACCAGAAGGAAGGATTTTATATTGTCGGTGCTCAACAAAACCCGGGCAGTATTAACAGCATTTCGACCCGGGGTACAAACAATAGTCACACAATTGTTTTAATTGACGGTATTCCGCTCAGCGATCCTTCATCAACCGACAACTCCCTTGACCTGTCAGAGCTTTCTCTTGCAAATATCTACAGGATTGAGATTGTTAGGGGTTCACACAGCACTCTTTACGGCTCCTCGGCAATTGGCGGCGTGATCAATATAATCACAGCAGGGAATTATGATACTCCCGGATTCCATGTTGATGCAAATTTAAACGGAGGGATTTTTGAAAAAAGCGGTTCAATACTCTCTGAAAACCTGTCAGTTAACTATACACATAAATCAGGATTTTACATTACAGGCGAGGCATTCAACAGCAACAGCGGAGGTATCAACTCCACGGTTGATACCATAACTGATCCTGTTGTTTATAAGCATCCTGACATGACTGATGGATTTAAAAAGAGCGACCTTATTGCTAAAACAGGCTATAAATCAGATAATCTGGAATTATACGGAGGTATAAGGAGCGTAAACCAGATTGTCGATATTGATGACGGAGCTTTTAAAGATGACGAAAACTACACAGTCGATTTTAACCGGAACCTCTATACTTATGGCGCAAATTACAGGTTTGGCAATGGATTATCAGTAAGATTCAATGGAGGAATGAGCGATCTTGTCCGTAAAGCCGTTGATGATTCGTCAACAATTAGTTCATCAGGGAATACCGATAAATCATATTTCAGAGGTAAATATTCCGGCTCCATGGCAAACCATGAAATACAGCTTAACTATAACACCAGGGGTTTCCAGGCTATCATCGGAGGAGGCTCTTTTAAGGAGACAATGTCAGCCGAGACCTATTATTATTCTGAATCATGGGGAGTCTATATTTCAGAAACCAACCTCGATTCTCTTAAAATACAAGCAATAACCTCTACGGGATTTATACATGCTGACTTAAATGGTGAATTGTTCAATGAGTCGCTAAAGCCTTTTTCCCTTGGATTGGGCGCAAGGGTTATCAATCACAGCACTTTTGGAACAACCTTCACTTATGAGATCAACCCCTCGGTTAAAATCAGTAAAAACTCACTCCTCTATTTTTCTTATTCCACCGGATTCAATGCGCCCTCATTATACCAGTTATATTCACCTGAAATGGATTATATGTCCGGAATAACAAGGGGAAACAGAACACTTGATCCTGAAGAATCGTCCTCGTGGGAAATTGGAATAAAACAAAAAATAAGTAACAGTATCTGGTGGAGTATCAATTATTACACAACAACCATCAAAAATTGCATTGATTATATTTACCTGTGGGATAAATCTCAGGAAATAAGCGCATTATCATACCTTGATTATTACGGAGACACATATGTTAACCTGGGAAAACAGACAAACCGGGGTTTGGAGTTCTTTATCCATTCTAAAATATCTGATAATCTAAGTATAACAGGAAATTTCAGTCTTGTTAACGGAAAACTTGAGTATAGTCCTGATAACATTGACAATGAACATACAGGAGGCAACCACATTCAACTCTATTCGAACGGGATATTCATCTCTGAAGAAACAGAGCGCATCGGACTGGTTCGCAGACCTAACACAGGTAACATTAGTCTGACATATCTTCCCTTTGAGAACTTTATGTTTATGGTCGATTTAAGATATATCGGAACAAGAAATGATGTATATTATGATTCTTCACTGGGACCATATGGAGCTCTTGGAACTATCGGCCTGGAGGATTATACCCTACTTGATCTTCGTGCAAAATACTACATCTTTAAAGGCTTTTCCATAATGCTTCATGCAGAAAACCTGTTAAATACCGACTATTATGAAATAAGAGGGTATTCAACACGTGGAAGAGGCTTTTATGCCGCCATTGGTTATTCCTTCTGAATGGCAAGTTTCCGATAAGATCAATGACTTCTTATCATAAAAGCGCCTGTACATTTAGTTCAAACTTTTCATTTATAGATTTTGCAGAAGCATTTTCTAATAAAATTTTATGATTGATTGTTAAAAAATGTAATTTATCTTTCAAAGTTTGTTCTTTTACATAATTTTATGGCCTGAAATTTTTTCACATTAGAATGTGTTTTTATTAAAGAAATCATATAAGAAATTTTCCGGTTTTTTACTGTTATTTATCTTTTGCGGGTATTTTGGATCAATAACATTCTTCCCTCACACCCATATTGTTGATGGTGTGCAGGTGGTTCACTCACACCCTTATAAATCTCACAAAGGTGGTACTCCGGTTAATCACAACCATTCAAAACAGGATTATATCCTCATTCAGTTTATTTCAAACTTAATTATTTCTGTTCCAATAATATTTTCAGGGGTACCTCTTTTACGGAAGGTTCTTAATACCAGGTTAGTAATTCCTGAAAAGGTTGTTAACCATAACATATACCTCTTAAGCAGACACCTTACAAGAGCGCCAACATTTTAATTACACAAAATATTCTTTAACGAGAATCGCAGATTCTCCCTCATATCAGGGAATCAGTTCCCTGACAATTAAATTGTGTAATTATAAAAATCCGACAAATGAAAAAATATATTGTTGGCGTTATTTTATTTATTCTCTGTACGCCAATATTAATTTCTCAGAAAAAAACAGATGCAAATATAATAGGTCATGTAGTATGTGATGGTGTGCATATTCCTTTTGCAACAATAAGTGTAAAAGGAACCACACTGGGAATCAATACCGATGAAACCGGACATTATCAACTGATCAATCTTCCTGTGGGAACTCATATACTCAGAGCTCAGTCAGTAGGCTATAAACCCCAGGAACAGGATGTTTCAATCAATGAAGGAGAAACGAAAGAGGTTAATTTCAAGCTTGAACAGGATCTCCTTGGTCTTGAAGAGGTAGTCATCACAGCTGACAGGAGTGAGATAAAAAGAGTAGAATCGGTAACAATAGTAAACACTATTTCCCCTAAACTATTTTCTTCAACTCAATCAGTTACATTAAGTGAAGGACTGACCTTTTCTCCCGGAATCAGAATTGAGAACAACTGCCAGAACTGTGGTTTTTCGCAGGTCAGGATTAACGGTATGGAGGGTCCATATTCACAAATACTGATAAACAGCCGTCCAATATTCAGCGGTCTGGCAGGTGTTTATGGTCTTGAATTAATACCTTCTAACATGATAGAGCGCGTGGAAGTTGTAAGGGGTGGCGGTTCTGCTCTTTATGGCAGCAATGCAATTGCAGGTACAATAAATATTATACTGAAAGAACCTGTTTCAAGTTCCTATGAAGTTGGTATAAATACCGGACTTACAGGTGCGGGTATTAACGAATCAGGCGGAGCAACGACAGATTACTCTGTAAATCTCAATACATCGATTATTTCAGATGACAGCAAGACAGGTGTCGCCCTGTATGGCTTTACACGTGAAAGAGAAATGTTTGATGCCAATAACGACGGCTATTCTGAAATATCACCGATGAGCAATCAGACAATCGGTACCAGGTTTTTTCACAGATTTGGATTCAGGAGCAAAGTAGCTGTTGATTTCTTCAATATTAAAGAAGAAAGAAACGGGGGAAACAGACAAGAGTATCCATTACATGAAAGAGATGTATCGGAGACCGTCAAACATGATATAAAGACAGGTGCTGTTACTTATGAACAATATTTTCGGGACTATGATCTATTGTCAGTTTTTATTTCAGCACAGAATCTTAAGCGAGATTCATATTACGGGGCCAACAAGTCGCTGATGGACTATGGAAGATCAGGTGATCTGACATACAATACCGGGATACAATATAAGGTATCTCTTGAAAATTCTTCACTTATTATCGGTATCGAAAATACCGGAGGTTCACTTAAAGATAAAAAACTGGGCTATCCTGATTATGACAATGCTACAATTGTCAACGATTCAATTGTGAGTGTGCCTCACACGGAAAATACTCTGGTCTCTGACCAGTCATCATCATCATCGGGAATTTTTCTTCAGTATGACCTGAAAATAAACAGATTAAAACTTGGGTTGGGTGGACGATTTGATTATTATAAGATTATTGATCACGCGAAGGTTGATGAAGCTAAGAAAGGAAATGTCTTTAGTCCCCGTGTAAACCTGATGTATGAAATTTTACCTTCCCTTCAGGCTCGTGTCAGCTATTCCCATGGTTACCGGGCGCCTCAGATATTTGATGAGGATCTTCATATTGAAACATCCGGCGCCCGCCAGGTAATTAATGTAAATGATCCTGATCTTAAACAGGAAACCAGTCATAGCATTATGGCTTCTCTCGATTTCAACTGGTTGATTGGCACGATAACAACGGGTATTCTTATTGAAGGTTTTTACACAAGACTGGAAGACCCTTTTGTTAATGAGATAGGGCTTCCCGATGAAAATGGTCAGGTTATTTACACGAGAAAGAATGCAGAAGATGGAGCAAACGTCAAAGGTGTCAATATTGAGCTGAAGCTGAAACCATTAAAAGATTTCTCTTTAACTTCCGGATTTACAGTTCAATCCAGTAAATATAATGTCGAACAGCAATTTGATAAAAGAGAGTTCTTCAGAACTCCATCCGATTACGGGTATTTTAATACAGATTGGAATTTCGTTAAAAATGCATGTTTTTCTCTGACAGGAACCTATACAGGGAGAATGCAGGTACCCTATTTCGGCCCTCTAACAGATCCGGATACCGGAGAATTACATGAATCTGATCCCTTCTTTGATCTGGGAAGCAAAATACATTACAATATAAAGATTAATGGAGCCACACTCCAGATCTATACCGGAATAAAGAATATCTTTAATTCATACCAGTCTGATTTTGATTCAGGGATTGATCGGGATCCGGCATATATTTATGGCCCGGTATCACCCAGAAGTATCTATTTCGGGATCAAAATAGGAAACAAATTATAAGATATTATCCAATTGAGAATAAAAAGAGTGTATCTCAGAAATAATTTTAAGATACACTCTTTTAATAATAATTTACTCATTGTATTCCTAATATCTAAGGATCCAAACAGGTACGTTGAGCTCTCGGCATTATTCTTGCTGTTGAAAAAAGAGAGAATATATTATATTGACAATATGAAATTTCATCTGGATGCAGTAGAAGGCCTGGTTCCCGTTTCTTACAGCCATCTATTGTTACAAAGAACCCAATGACCTGTCAATGATGACTGAAGACCTCAACAAAATGACTACTGAGGAATTGGGATTACTTTTTCCTGTTGTACTGTTTGACTACGATCCTTCATGGACCAAAATATATCTTCACGAAAAAGAAAATATCCTGAAAGCTTTACAACAGTGTTCCATTTCAGGAATTGAGCATATTGGCAGTACGGCGATACCCGGAATTTGTTCAAAACCAGAGAATCCACCCCCGCACATTATGCTTGCAAAAGGCTATTCGAAAAAAGGATATACAGGTCAGACATTTCATATTCATATAAGATATGCCGGTTACCGGGATGAAATAATCTTTCGTGATTACCTGTGTGACAATCCGGACATAGCTAAGCATTACAATGATCTGAAAAAAGAGCTCTCCACCAGGTATAGAAATGACCGGGAGAAATATACTGAAGGCAAAACTGAATTCATAAAACACATAATGAAACTTGCTCGCAATAAAAGAAAAAAATGAAAAAAATCAGACAGGATCATGAGCTGCCGGAATCAATCGCTGACTGGGGATGGAAATTCCATCACCTGGGTGTTCCGACCAGAAAGAAATTACCCGGCGAAACTTATCTGACTCAGTTTAAATTATATGTATCCGGATTCAGCACCAGCCCTTTTGGGATTGAATGGATGAGATTTGAAAAGGACAGCCCTGTCAGCAAATTAATCCGGACAGTTCCTCATATCGCATTTGAAGTAGAAGATATAGACTACGAACTTGCAATTCGTAAATTTAAAGTTCTGACTGAACCGAATTCAACTGCTGACGGCATAAGGGTTGCAATGATCGAACATAATGGAGCACCGGTAGAATTGATTGAATTTGAAAGAAACAGTTAATTCTGCTTACATAAATAAAAAATCTTAAATTGCGCTTTCTCATTCACTTCTAGGATTCCTGGCTTGATACGAAGAAAAGATTTATCCGGAAAATGACAAATGCTTATTCTTAGCCGAATCAAAAACAGACATATATGATTATTGAAAAAACATATAATTTGCTTAAAACCAGGTACAAAGACACGATAGAAAAACTTATGATCTCCGATGTCAGGATAGGTGTGTTTATGACCGCTGTCCGCCTGTCTGACAATAGCTGCGGGACTTCATCCACTCTTGTGGACGATTCTTACCACTGTGTTAAAAACAAAAGGGATTATGGAGATTTCTCCCCTCTTAAAATAAGAGGGAAAAAAGTATGTGACCTGTTTGAAACTGAGAAAGAATCCAACATTATGCTTACTCTGAAAATTGCTGTCCTGAATGCAATTTCCTCAGGGATCATTTCAGCCGGCAATTACAAAATAGTTGAAAACTGTGATCCTGTTGATCTTCTTGATCTGAATGCTCAGAAAACAATAACAATTGTCGGAGCCTTTCATTCTTATATTAAAAAAATTGCTGAAACTGGTAATATACTGTATATACTTGAATTAAATGAAAATGCCCTGACTGATGAAGAAAAGAAGTATTTTGTGCCGGCAAATGACTTTAAAAGGGTATTTGATGAATCGGATATAATTATTATTACCGGACTTACTCTGGTAAACAAGACAATCGATAATTTACTTACAGCAATCCCGGATAATACTCTGGCAATTGTCACAGGACCCTCAAGCAGCATCATACCGGATGTTCTTTTTGCCAATAAAATAAATATCATCGGATCAACAAGAATTACAAAACCGGATGTTTTATTTGATCTTGTCAGTGAGGCTGGCGGGGGTTTCCACCTGTTTGATTACTGTGCACAAAAGATTTGCATTCTGAGAGATTATGAAATCTGAATTAAGTGAAAAATGGATCAAAGCAGCAATTGCCGGAACAATCTGGGCAGCATCGGAAATTGTTCTTGGCAGTTTTCTTCATAATCTCAGAGTACCGTTTAGCGGTAACATCCTTACAGCCATCGGGATTATAATTCTTATTTCAATAAATTACACATGGTCTGAAAGAGGTCTTTTCTGGCGTGCCGGACTGATCTGTGCCATCATGAAGACATTGTCGCCAAGCGCTATAATCTTTGGACCTATGATAGCTATAATAGCAGAATCACTTTTACTGGAACTTTCTGTAAGGTTGCTGGGGAGGACATTTGCCGGATATATTATAGGCGCTATGCTGGCAATGTCATGGAATCTGTTTCATAAGATCGCGAGCTATATAATCTCCTATGGATCAAATATTGTGGAGGTCTATACCAATTTGTTGAATATGGCAGAACAGCAGCTTAATATTAAAACTGACCTGGTTTGGCTGCCTATTATAATCCTTTTGATAATATATGCCATGTTTGGCTTTCTTGCTGCTGTAATCGGGATAAGGGTGGGCAGAAAACTGTTAAAACAACCTGCCATTATTCCATCGGGACAAAAATGTACAAAGCCCGGTGAACAGGTTACCGGTTCTGAAAAAATATTCAATTACTCAATTGCATGGCTTGTATTAGATATTTCGTTGATTGTCGGAGCATTTCTGCTGTTGAATTATACATCCTGGATCATCTGGTCCACTGCAGTGACGGCCATTATAATACTCTGGACATTCCGATATAAAAATTCACTGCGGAGGATCTCCAAACCAAAATTCTGGATTTTATTTGTTTTTATTACACTTATTACCGCATTTGTATTTTCAAGGGTACAACCAGGTGAAAATTCATTAATGAACGGTATCCTGACAGGGATCCAGATGAACTTCCGGGCCGCATTGATTGTTGTGGGATTTTCGGTAACGGGAACAGAGCTGTATAATCCAAAGATCAGGGATTTCTTTTCCAGTACCATGTTTAAACATTTACCATTGGCGCTGGAGCTCTCAGTTGAAAGTCTGCCCGGTTTTATCGCTAGTATTCCTGAATTTAAAAACCTGGTAAGAAACCCGGTATCAATATTATATCAGGTTATCTCACATGCCGATGTAAGACTTAAAGAAGTGATGAACAAGGGGAAATTTATACAAACGATATTTATAATCAGAGGTTCAAGGAATGAAGGGAAAACAGCCTTTGCAAAAAAAATAATTGATGAGCTCAAAAGGAAGAATATTCCTGTGGGCGGAATATTATCATTGAAAGTAATAGAAGACTCCCAATTAATTGGTTATGATATTGTTGATATTGAAACTGGTGATACTGAGGTGTTTTTAAGAGTGAATGAGGAGTCATGGAAAGAGAAGATCGGTAAATTTCATATAAATCCGAAGGGACTCGAAATGGGTTTGGCTATTTTAAATCCGGCGAGACTTACTGATAAAAAACTGGTCGTTATAGATGAAATAGGTCTGCTGGAACTTGAGAATAAAGGCTGGGCGGGATGCTTACAGGAATTACTCATAGCATCGAAATATAATATCATGATTACTGTCCGTGATATCTATGTTGACGATGTAATTAACAGATGGAAAATGAAAGATGTCACTATATTAAGGATATCGGAAAATGACTGTCTGTCATCAGCCAGATCAATAATTGACCAGAAAAATATAAGTCATTAACTGGAAAAGTGGATTTATTTATCGATATTTGAATGTGTTTCACAGATTGTTTAAATACAATTGTTAGTTTAATTCCGATTTTCAATCACCAATGATTTATAGAGATGAAAAAACTAAACATTTGCGTTAAAATCTCTTTTCTGCTTGCTGTGATCATTATCGTGATATCATGTGCCATTAATCCGGTAACAGGAAAAAGACAGGTTATGCTAATAACTAAAGCTCAAGAACTTACACTGGGAAGCCAATATGATCCGCAGGTCATTGCGACTTTTGGTGAATATAAAAGCGATAAAATATTACCTTTCCTGACAACAAAAACTACAGAGATGGGAAAGATTTCACATCGCCCCAATCTTGTGTATCATATTAAAATTTTAGATTCACCGGTAGTCAATGCATTTGCAGTACCGGGAGGATATATTTACCTCACACGTGGTATTCTTGCCCAGCTAAATAACGAAGCAGAGCTTATTGGTGTGATAGGTCATGAAATGGGCCATATCAATGCACGCCACTTTGCCAGTCAGCAGACGAAACAACAGCTAGGCCAGATGGTTTTGACAGGTACCATGATCGTTTCTGAAAAACTTGCAAAATATGCTTCATATGCAATGCAGGGGATGGAGCTTTTCTTTCTAAAATTCAGCCGTGACAATGAGCGCGAGGCCGACCAGTTAGGAGTTGAATACTCTTCAAAGATAGGTTACGATGCCCACAAAATGGCAGATTTTTTCCAGGTACTGAAAAAGATGAGTATGGCCGAAAGCGTTGGCGGCGTCCCTACATTCCTTTCAACTCATCCCGATCCGGGAGACCGCTATAACTCTGTAAACCAGCAGGCTACAGCGTGGCAGGACAGCCTGAAATTACCCTCATGGAAAATAAATGCCGACAGTTACCTTCAGATGATCGATGGAATAATATATGGAGAGGATCCAAGACAGGGATACGCGGAAGGTAATGTTTTCTATCACCCCACACTTAAATTCAAATTCTCTTTCCCAGCAGGATGGAATGTGGAAAACACACCGACACAGGTTAATTTTGCACCGGCAGATTCAAAAGCATTAATGATATTCACACTGTCATCGGAAAAATCATTAGAGGCAGCCGTCAATTCTACAGTTTCTCAGCTCGGCTTAACTGTCCGGGAAAGCAAGAAGACAACTGTTAACGGAATGCCTGCCATTGCCGTATTATCACAACAGGTTACGCAAGATCAGACAACAGGCGCTGAGTCAATAACCCAGGTATTGTCCTATTTTATCGATTATAACAATATCTATTATATCCTGCATGGCGTGTCAACTGATACTGATTTTAATACTTACTCAGCCTCATTTGAATCATCCATGAAATCCTTTTCCGTTCTTACCGATGCTTCAAAAATAAATGTAAAACCCAAAAAGATACTGATCAAAAGAGTATTCCGGACCGGCTCCCTTGAAAACGCTTTCACTTATTACGGTATGAAACAGGATCAGATGGAAGAATTGGCTCTGCTTAACAATCTTGAACTGACAGACCAGGTACAAGCAGGGAAACTGATAAAAATAATCGGTGAATAAGATGGTCCACGATAATCATTGCTCAACAAAAAAGTCTGACAGCAGGGAGCTTACTTTGCCACTTCCTTTTACGTGGATTTTTGCAATTATTGGAGCCATACAGCCTGTCAAATGCACAGATCATTTATCTGATCCGGAGGGAAAAAATAATGCAGAATAATCAGGATCAATCCTATAATGGATTCCCAGATTTATGAGCAGAATATTAAGTAACCTCTTCATTCCGCTGTATGTAAAAAGGTTATAAATATTATAATGTTTTTATTTACAGGCTAATATACCTTTGAAGTAACCTGTCGATTCAGCAATTCCGGCTAGGGGATCCTCCATATCTTTTTCAAATTCAAGACTGCATTTGCCCGTGTAATTAATTTTACGAAGTGTTGCAACGACATCAGGGATATCTATTATTCCCCTCCCTATTTCAACAGTCTTCCCCTCTTTTGAAGCTTTATCAACATCTTTGAGATGAAGGTCATAGATACGATCCTTATATCTTTCTATATCATCTGCAGGATCATGTCCGTCACGGACAGTATGTCCTATATCAATACAAATGCCGATTCTAGGATCTAAATCTTTCACGTGATCCCATATATCAGTCGCGTTTGGATATAAAGGATTATCCGGTCCGTGATTATGAATTGCCATACGTAAATTATACTCCATGATCCTCTTCTCAACATGGGGAAGAAGTTCATAATTTGGCGCTCCGACTATCATATTCACCCCGGCCATCTTTGCATATTCAAAAGCCTGATCTACTGATTCGGGTGTTTTCATATAGATCACTCCTACAGTGTATACATTAATGCCTGCATCATTAAATTTATCAACTACTCTGGTGATCTGTTCCTGAGTACTGTTCAGCGGCATATGGAAATCCTTGAGGGAAATATTTATAACTCCAATCCGCTTCATCATTTTGATTGTATCGTCCACATTGAATCTGGCAAATGTATAACCGGCCATCCCCAATGAAAAGCTATCAATTGCAGCTTCTTTTTTTTCGGCAATCCTGTGAACAGGCGATCCTAAAACCGGAGTAACACCGGCTGCGAGAATACTTGTTCCTGTTAACTTCAGAAACTGACGACGAGATTTCATGATCATATATTTTAATCATTATTTTGCTTTATTATTTTCTTACAATCATATCATTATCCAGAAGTCGGCTGTTATATGATTGAACAACAGCCTTTAACTTCTCTTCCATTTTTTTTGCAAGATCTGGCGCCTCGTCCAGAAGATTTGATTCAAGCATTCTATCCTTTTTAAAATTATATAATCCCACAGGTTTGTTATCAACCATTTCAAAAATATAATCTTTCATGTAAAACTGATATACACTTCCATTTGTATTAAATGCAAATGATTCATAAGAATCATCAAAAAGATCGTTACCGAAAGCGATATACTCCTCATCATATCCCAGATAATTAAGGATCGTGGGCATGATATCAATCTGCTGAGCTATCCGGTTCTTCATTCCCTTAAGGTCACTGCCGGGTTTGTAGAAAATAATTGGAACGTTATACACACCAAAATCATTCTGATATTCCTTATGTAACGTTTCATTTGTATGGTCTGCTGTAATAACAAATAAAGTGTTACTGAACCATGGAGCATCAGAGATTTTCCTGAAGAATTTTCCGAGAGCATAATCAGTATAGCCAATAACTTCTGCTATCGGTGCAGGTCCTTTTTTGAACTTGTTTTTATATTTTCCAGGTACTTTAAACGGATGGTGGGAAGAGACTGAAAATATTGAAGCAAAAAAAGGCTCCGGAAAACAATCCAGCTTATCAGCAAAGAACAAAAAGAAAGGCTCATCCCATACACCCCATACACCGTCGAAATCATCTTTATTGGGATATTGATCGAGACCTGTATAATCCTCAAATCCCGACATCCTGGTAAATGAATCAAATCCCATTGAACCGTTTGGTGCACCATGGAAAAAGTTCGTATAATACCCTTTTCTCCTTAACAGTGAAGCAAGACCATTTATCTCGTTGTTGGCATAATGAGAAATAATATAAGGAGTTTCAAGTGATGGCAGTGAGGCAAGTATGGAAGGCATGGCATCAATTGATTTCCTTCCGTTGCATAGAGACACTTCAAATGTAAGGCTCTTCGTCAATAATGAATCAATAAAGGGTGTATAACCGGTATAGGTACCGCCTTCCAGATCTCTGTTAAAATATCCGATATATTCGCGGGCAAAGCTTTCCAGAATTAATATTACAACATTCTCATTTCTGAAGGACTTCTCTCCTTTCGGAACATAATGCGGATTATATAACTCATCTAACCTTTCCGAGCTGTAAAATTCATGCCTCTTAAGTGACTTCTGACCTGAGGTCCTCAGGAGGCTGAAGGGTGTATTCAGGACAATAGCTACATGCCTTGGATTGTCAACATAACGTGCTGCATTACTGATTGTTATAGGTCTTGTTGAATGTTTGTACCCCCCACGGGCACCACCAATAACAAGAGCAGCGACCAATGGAATCATCAGTACATTGACTATATAATAAACGATTCTGTTTGCAGGTTCCGGCTTTTTGACCTTAACCCTATTATAGAGGAATACCATCAAAAACCAGATCAGTACACAGAAGAGAGTAACCGGCCAGTAATCAAGCAGGAATTTAAAAAACAGTTTAATATTGTTAGTTTCATTTTCAAACGTGCCAAAAACATCAGCTGTTGCCCTTTTAAAAACAAACCTGTAATAAACAAAATCGGCTGTGCTTGCAGCAAAAGCCAGACCATTAGTAACAAAAAAGATATATTTCAGAACTGACTGATAGATCGTATTATATCTGATATCGAAGGGTAAAAGACTCAGGACTATGAAGAGCATATTTATATATACTGTTGCCGATATATCAAACAACAGTCCGCCCTTCATTATTGACAGAAATTCCCCGGGACTTATACCCGGGAACATTTTAATATTGAATATATAAAAAGCTACCCTACAGAGAGAAAAGAGAAACAGAACAAGTAATATTCTGTATGCCAGGACAATAAAAATATTCTTTGAAAAGACCCAGTTTTTTATTTGCATGAGCAGTATTATTATACTTTAGAACTCTGCCTGTCTACATAAAAGACAAGCGAATAAAAGTATAAAAACTATTTCTCTTATTGTACCGTACAGAAAAAAAGCGCCAGATGCTGGCATAAAAGCACTGATCTGGCGCAGGTTAAACTTAGTATTTCAGCTAATCAGTTTCCCGATCTTCAATCATCTCTTGAAAGTCCTGACTTTTAAAATCATCCAGGAATTTGTTAGCTGCCTTTTTGGCACCCAGGCCAATAATGAAGAAGAGAACCAGAAGGGCGGCCAGGATTATGGTAAGCACTTTTGAAGAACTCGGTTTAGCCTTAAGAGCTTGAACAAGTCCATGAAAAATCAGATACAGTGCAAAAAGATTTACTAAAAGACTTACAATAGATCCGGCCATAGAATTCAGACCTGATATAAATCCAAGCAGTGCACCAATAGGCATGATCACCATTACTGATGCTGTAACTCTCACATTAGCTTCGAAATCAGTGCTTCCCTTGCAGATTGCAGAGATAATCAGCATGATTACGGCCCCGATGAAGAGTCCTATTATGGCAGCGATGATATACCAGATAAACATCATTACGCCGACTGCTCCACCAAATATTCCGATAGAACCCCCAATCTTCAACAGTCCCCAAATCAAAGCAATAATACCTGCTATTACTCCATAAAGAACTGCTTTGATTAAAGGTTCTGCAATACCTCCCGTTGTCTTCATTGTCGAGAAGTAAGTTTTCGGTTTTACAAGGACATCAATTGATTCCTTAATAAAAGAATTAAAATTAAAAGTAGAGTTGCTCATAAGTTTAATAATTAAAAAGGTTAGAGTTTATCATTCATTGATCAGGAAATAAAAACTCCAAGTTAGGAAATATTTTGTTTTTAGAAATTAAAAACTCACAATTATTAACACATAAGAATATGTGAAAACAACTAAAATCTGCGATTATTCTTATTTTCTGATTTATATACAACATTATCAGCGGAATGACCTACTCAAGATAGGTATACCCATAAAGGCCTGACCGGTAGTTTGACAGGAATTCCCTGCCCTCCTCCAGTGTAATGATACCGCTTTTTACGGAGGTTGTGACCCAGGTCTCAACAGTACGTACCATTTTCTTGGCACTGTATTGAACATAGTCAAGTACCTCTGCAATAGATTCCCCATCAATAACCTGGTCGATTTTATACCCGTCTTCATCCACCGAAACATGTACGGCATTAGTATCGCCGAAAAGGTTATGAAGATCACCCAGTATTTCCTGGTATGCTCCTACAAGGAAAACACCCATATAGTATGGATCCTTGGCTTTTAAGGGATGTGCCGGAAGGTAATGGGGTGAGTTGGTGGTGGCAATAAAATTGTCTATTTTCCCGTCGGAATCACATGTTATATCCTGTATTGTGGCTGACACAAAAGGCTCCTCATTCAACCTGTGGATGGGCATTATCGGGAATATCTGGTCAATAGCCCACGCATCCGGAAGAGACTGAAAAAGAGAAAAGTTACAGAAATATTTATCTGAAAGGATCCGTGATATCTGCCGGAGTTCATCAGGTACATGTTTAGTATTCTTTACGATCTGGTTTACTTTACGTGCCACCGACCAAAAAAGCCGTTCTATCTGTGCTCTGGTCTTCAGGTCAATCAGACCCAGACTGAACCTGTCGAGAGCCTCTTCCCTTATTTGCTGGGCATCATGCCATGTTTCCAGCATCCTTGGCTGATTAATATTTTCCCAGAGAGTATAAAGTTCTCTTACCAGTTCATGATCATTATCACTTATCTCCTCTTCAGGATCCCATGACGACAGGGTTGTTGCTTCAAGAACTTCAAATACCAGCACAGAGTGATGTGCCGTCAGCGAACGTCCTGATTCTGTTATTACATTGGGATGCGGAATGTTATTTTTATCGCTGGCATCAACAAAAGTGCTGACCGAATCATTTACATATTCCTGAAGATTATAATTGACACTGCTCTCACTGTTCGAGGAGCGTGTTCCGTCATAATCAACTCCCAGTCCGCCGCCAATATCCACAAATTCGACATTAAAACCCATTTTCCGAAGCTGCACATAAAACTGTGAGGCCTCACGCAATGCAATCTTTATTCTCCTGATCTTGGTAACCTGGCTGCCTATATGAAAGTGGATAAGCTTCAGAGAGTCCCTCATCTTATTTCTCTCCAGGAAGTCAATTGCCTCAAGCAATTCGCTTGAGGTCAGACCGAACTTGCTGTTATCACCGCCGGATTCTTCCCACTTTCCGCTTCCCACACTTGCCAGTTTGATGCGAATACCCAGGTTGGGCTTGATTTTTAAACGTTTTGATATTGAGGCAATTAGTTTTAGTTCATTAAGCTTCTCAACAACAAGGAAAATACGCTTTCCCATCTTCTTTGCAAGAAGTGCCAGCTCAATATAATCTTCATCCTTATATCCGTTACATATTATAAGCGATTCGGGATCTGTATTTATGGCAATAACTGCATGAAGCTCGGGTTTTGATCCGGCCTCCAGCCCGATATTGAATTTCTTGCCATGACTCACAATCTCCTCCACCACCGGTCTCATCTGGTTTACCTTGATGGGATAAATTATGAAATTCTGCGCATTGTAACCATACTCCTCCGAAGCTGATTTAAAACATTTTGAGATACTCAGAATACGGTCATCCAGAATATCTGGAAACCTCAACAGTACAGGAGTTGAAACATCTGCAAGGCTGAGTTCGTCAAGCAGCTCTTTAAGATCAACCGTGACGCCATCTTTCAGCGGAGTTACAGTAGCATTACCTTTTTCGTTAATCGAAAAATAATCAACACCCCAACCGTTTATGTTATATAATTCTACGGAATCTTCAATACGCCATTTTCTCATGTTCAGCCCTTTTTACCTGGTTATTTGATAATTAAAGATCTGAAAAAAATAAAGTAATTTACAATGTTATTAAAATATCATGAATTGGGATAGTATAATAAATTAAAATTGCCCATATAAATCATAAGTAAAATGAAAAAATGAAATTATCCGCACATAAAAGATATCTGGCAGCCTGCAACTATGGGAGGAAGTTCATGCCGTGACTTTTTTAATGAAAAAGGTAACGTTTTATCGGTTATTACCGTATTCGATAAGTGGACCAGGAAGTAGAAACGGGACAGATGTGATATCGGTTTTACTGATTACCTTGTATACAGGATATGGATAATAGCCACTTCCCCACTGTGGCACAAGGTAACGATCGAAATAATTCCATGTCAGTAATCCATCATTCGACTGTGGTTCAAGAAGATAAGCTGCAAGATTAGCAAGAGGCTGCGCCGTCCTGACCACCAGTGTGCCGGCAGGGAAATCGATAGTATCTCTAACAAATTTCCCTGTTATTGTATTTGTATAATGACCCTGGTTCAACCGTGCTGAGCCCTTTAGTCCGTTAATCTCAAACCTGTCGACCTCCAGAGTTGAGGCTTCCTCCAGTTTTTCCAGCCTTAATCCGTGAAGCTTAAGAAGATTAATAACATCCATGTTATTCACTGTTATTAGATATGCGAAAGGAAATTTTACACTCTTCACAGGAAAATAATCGACAAAATATGGTACTGTTACAGTTTTCTGCCTGTCGGTTCTCTTAAAAGGCGGCCATACATTTGGATCATTTACGGGCTCAACCTCAAAAGTCTTGATAGTTATCTCCTCCGGAGCTGGCTTTACATTGTATTCTATTGCAAATGAATCTTTTGCATCCGGATTCAATCCACGTGTGATGGTTTTTACGTCAACTTCACGGAGCATATCAATAATCTCTGTTTTATGAGCTGATGCATATTCTGAAAGTGATTTTATCAGAAAGTAACAACCATAGACACGTGATTTATAATCGGCATAGACATAATTCTCATTAAGAATTCCGATCCTGTTGCGTAAGCCGTAATAATTACTCATATATCTTGGTTCAGCAGCATCGTAGTACCAGCCTTCTTCCGGTTTCATCATGTTTCTAAACTCACCATAGCAGCAGTTCTCAACATTATATTTCTTACAAAGAGTTTCTGACATTTCCGGTATCATTCTGTCACGCATGTAACGGATCAGGGAGTTGTCACCACTCGGGTTAACCATCCATGTAAATGTTACAGGTTCGACATGATACGAGCCGTTGGTTGTGTGGCAATCCATAAATACTGCCGGATCCCAGGCATTAAACACCTTTGTTAACAGACCCCCCACCTCAGGTGATTCAACTTTCATTACGTCCCTGTTAAGATCAAGGAACTGTCCGTTATACCTTACTCCAACCCCGTTTACCGGTCCGTTTTGATTGGTTCTGTTTTCGGGGCTGATCTTCTCATTGCCATCAGGATTGAAATTCGGACATATCAGGAACACCACATCTTCGAGTAATGCATTATCCTTCTCTGAAAGAATATCTCTGGCAAACATCAGCACGGCTTCTTTCCCTTCCACCTCACCTGCATGGATATTTGCCTGGATATAAATCACAATACGGTCGTCATCACCAAGTTGAGCCGGCGAATACGGCAGGGGATCACCTATTATTAACAAAGGAATGTCTCTGTCTTCTGTCGATTTTGCAATAGTTTCAACCCTGATATATTTCGATGATTTACTTAGCTTTTCAATAAAGCTCATCACATCATTGTAATTCGATGTTGATTTGAAATCAGAACTTTCAGCAACAGTCAATAAGTTTGCCTGACCATACACGCCGGCAAAAAAAAATAAAATTGCTACTGTGAAAACAAAAAGCTGTTTCATTTGTTTATCAATTATAATTCGACACAAAAATATAAATATGTAATCATATAATATGGCCGGATACAATAAGTGTCAAATTAAATCATAGAAATCATTTCAAAAACTATCACGGCTCTATTCAATTTGAATTTTTGAATAATAATAGTTAATTTAGTGGCCTTAATTATTAAAACATAACACAATGAACAAAGGAACAGTAAAATTTTACAATGTGTCAAAAAGATTTGGCTTTATTAAGGATGCAGATTCGGAAAATGAGTATTTTGTACATGCATCTGGTCTTATTGACAAGATCAAGGACAATGATGAAGTGACATTTGAACTTGCTGAAGGGGAAAAAGGACTTAATGCAGTTAATGTTAAACTGGCTCAAGAATAGTTAAGTTAATTGTCATTATAGCCGTCATAACCTGACGGCTTTTTTTATTTTATAATATCGGCTTTTATATAAAAAACTTGCAGGACCGGAAAGACCTGCAAGCCAATAAGTTAAAAGCCTGAAAGAAAGTAATATATTTCGGTTCTATTATTTCTTTCCGGCTTTCTTTGCTTTTTTTACAGCACGTTTTTCTTTCAGGGTTTTTGTAGGCTGTTTTTTAATTTTTGTCTGTTGCTTTGATTTTTCGTGTGACATGGCTTTTCAAGTTTTGTATTAAACGCTTTCAAATTTAAATATTTCAACACAATTATTCCAGTAAATTTTTAACAGTTAAGGAATCATACAAGAAACCTGCCGGCCTCTTCATCGAGCAGCCATGACGTTTTGCCACTGTTTGAAATAATATGAGCGGCCGGAAACTTTAAGTTTTTCGCCTTTTTCCCGATTACCTCAGGTACAATACCTGCCTTCTTCTTACCTGTGACAATGAATATAATTTCATCAGCATTGTTAATAACTTTTCCTGCCAGAGTAACTCTCTTTTGCCCTGAAACAGGATGAGTTGTCATATCACAAATACTCTCACTATGAAACAATTCAAGGTTTCCCGGAAAAATAGAAGCAACATGTCCATCCTCCCCCATTCCAAGAATCACAATATCAAATACTGGAAGGCTGTTATGCTTACGGGTATATTTCATTATCTCCTCAGAATACCTGGCAGCTTCCGCTTTCGGATCATTCTCTCCCCTTATCCTGTGGATGTTTCCCCGGGGAGTATTTGTTTTTCCAATCAGTAACCTCTCAGTCAAACCAAAATTGCTTTCAGGATCATCAGGGGGAACACATCGTTCGTCGGTCCAGAAAAAATGTACAAAGCTCCAGTTTACAGATGCCAGGTGCTCTTCAGCAATAACTGAGAATAAAAGCTGTGGAGTATTCCCTCCTGAAAGTGCAAGAATTAGAGGTGAATTATCTTTTTCGGCTGACCTGATACGATCAGCAAGTTCAGAAGCCAATATCTTTGCCAGATCATGTGCTGTCGGAAATATTCTATAGGTAACTTTCACTTTTTATATATTATGAAAATATTTTAATTCTCTTCCGGACCTCTCATGGCAGTCGATCCTCATAACCGGCAACCTGATCACAACTCGCACAATAATCCATCATCAGTCAGGTTTTTGCAGGGATATCGCCAGTCAAGGCCGCAACCTTCAATAATTTCATTTGCATTTGACGGCCCCCATGTACCTGCAGGATAGCCGTAGAGTTTTATTCCCGGATTGTTTGCCCAGGCTTTCTGTATCGGATCTATGAATTTCCAGGCTGTTTCTATTTCATCATCACGAGAAAATAGTGTTGAATCGCCTGTCATGGCATCATATAAAAGTCGTTCGTATGCAGAGGGCACCCTTACATCTGCCAGATCTTTATAATGGAAATCCATATTTACATTCTTGATATTGAATCCGGAGCCGGGCTCCTTCATATCAAATTTAAGCAGGATACCCTCATCCGGTTGTATCCTGATAATAAGCATATTAGATATTAAATTCCCCTCCTGTCTCTGAAAGAGGTGGTGGGGTGTTCTCTTAAAATATATGACAATCTCGGTCACCCTGGCAGGCATTCTTTTTCCTGTTCTAATATAGAAGGGTACTCCACCCCATCTCCAGTTATTTATATAGAACTTCATTGCTATATATGTCTCTGTCATCGAATTTTCAGCGACGCCTTTCTCCTGTCTGTAACCTGATACACATTCTTCGCGGATTGTTGAACCCGTATATTGTCCCCTTATAACCTGTTTTGCTACATCTGCCTCTCTGACTGGCTGAAGCGACTGGAATACTTTCAGTATTTCATTTCTAACAGCATCCGGTTCAAGTGAGGATGGAGGCTCCATGGCTGTTAGTCCTGTCATCTGTAAAATATGATTCTGTACCATATCCCTGAGTGCACCGGATGAATCATAATAACTGCCTCTCTCTTCCACACCGATGCTCTCAGCTGAAGTTATCTCCACACGGTGAATATAGTTTCTGTTCCACAGAGGTTCGAAGATACCGTTTGCAAACCTTGTAACCAGCACATTCTGGACTGTTTCCTTACCCAGATAATGATCTATCCTGTAAATCTGGTTCTCACCTATCATTTCATGGAGAATATTGTTCAGTGCCCTTCCCGATTCAAGATCATAGCCAAAAGGTTTCTCATAAATAAACCTCCTGAACCCCTTTGACTGATCTGCCATCCCCACCATGGCAAGATTCTCGGAAACAGTCTTATAAATCCCGGGAGGAGTGGCCATGTAAAAAATGTAATTACTCCCTGTTCCATAAGATTTATCCATGTCAAGGAGTTTTTCCCTCAGCTTTTTAAAGTCTCCGGCAGAGGTATTGTCAATCCTTATATAAGATAAATGGCCGGTAAACTGCTCTAGCTGATGCTCATCCGGATCATTCTCTTCTGAAAAGGTAATGATACCCTCCTTCATTTTCTTCCTGAAATCTTCATCGGAAAAGGGTGTCCTCCCCGCTCCCATTATGACAAACTTTTCAGGCAGCAGATTCTGTAATTTCAATGAAAACAGGGCCGGGATAAGCTTTCTGGAAGCCAGATCACCCGAAGCTCCAAAAATGATCAGAATAAGATTGTCCGGTTTTTTCATTTCCTTTGATCTCATTTAAAATACTTTTCTAAACCTGTATCTTATCCTTCTTTAATACAGACCAGGGAACAAATATAATGAACCATCTGTTCTGAAAGACATATTAATATATTAATCCACCAGGCAATGTTAATTATTAAGTTTATAACTATTGTTGAAAAATTTTTACATTTAGTTATAATTTTACTGATATTTGTATTAAACTGAAAGAAAAAGTAATATATTTGCAACGCATTGTTAAAATGAGAAGAATAAAAACCATATTATCATTATTTCTAGTTTTAAGGTTTCCTGAAAAAGAATGAGAATGGTATATGGAATTGGATTAGGGATAACCGTTCTCTTAGAAACAGAGAACGGTTTTTTTATAACTGACAGAGGAAAACAGAATGAAAACGGAACAACCGGACAGACAGGGATTATACAGAAAGGAATTTGAGCATGACAGCTGCGGAATAGGTTTTGTCGCCCATCTTAAAGGCAGGAAATCTCATTCCATAATCAGTCAGGGTCTTGAAATTCTTATTAACATGACTCACAGGGGTGCAGAGGGAGCTGATAGCAGAACCGGTGACGGGGCCGGTATTATGATACAGGTTCCGCGTGATTTTTACCTTATCGAGGGCTATACGCTGCCACCGGAAGGACAATTCGGAACAGGTCTTATCTTTTTTCCGAAAGATCATGAGGATGCAGTAAAATGTGAGGAGATCCTGCTTAAGATCATAATGGAAGAAAATGTAGGTTTCATCGGTTTTCGTGAAGTTCCGCGAAATAGTTCGATCCTTGGCGAAATATCACTAGCGGCTGAACCTCACATCAGGCAGATCCTGTTAGAAGCAGATATCCCGCAGGAGGAGCTTGAACGCAGACTATATATCATTCGTAAACGTGTTGAAAAGATAATTCGTGATTCCGGGATCAATCAAAAAAGCTTTTTCTACATACCTAGTCTTTCAACTAAAGTCCTGGTATATAAAGGAATGCTTACATCCACACAACTCAGGGAATACTTCACAGATCTGACTGATGATCGTCTGCAAAGTGCTATTGCTCTTGTTCATTCAAGGTTCAGTACAAATACCTTTCCCAGCTGGGATCTTGCCCAGCCCTTCAGAATGCTGGGGCATAACGGTGAGATAAACACTATCAGGGGTAACAGGTTCTGGATGGAAGCCAGGGAATCTTTACTTAAATCGGATATGCTGGGTGACCTTTCAAGGATTTACCCGATAATAGAACCCGGGAAGAGCGATTCAGCATCGCTTGATAATGTCCTTGAGTTCCTGGTAATGAGCGGTAAATCGCTTCCCTATGCTATGTCAGTACTTATCCCGGAATCGATCAATGTTAAAAATCCCATTTCAACTGAACTAAGGGCCTTCTATCACTATCATTCCACATTTATGGAACCATGGGATGGTCCTGCCTCACTCATCTTTTCCGATGGCCGTTATATTGGGGGCATGCTCGACAGGAACGGTCTGCGCCCTTCGAGATACCTTATCACAGAAAATGATCTTATTGTAATGGGATCGGAGACAGGAGTACAGTCTTTTGCACCTGACGAAATAAGGGAAAAAGGAAGACTTAAACCCGGTAAAATGATTCTTGTTGATACTGAATCAGGCACAATCATCTATGATAATGAACTTAAAGCCAGGCTTGCCGGTGAATTTCCCTATGGGAAATGGATCCAGCAGAATATGGTTAAACTTGAGGAGATAGAAACAGGCCATGTAGTAACACCTGCCATTGGACCGGAATATGAAACCTACATCACCTCATTCAATTATTCACGGGAAGATATTGAAAAGATTATCAGGGAAATGGCCGCTACTGGTAAAGAACCCATCGGTTCAATGGGTAATGATGTCCCGCTTGCGGTACTTTCAAGGAATCCATACCGCCTGTTCAACTACTTCAAGCAGCTTTTTGCACAGGTTACAAATCCTCCGATTGATCCCATCAGGGAGGAGCTCGTAATGACTCTTTCAGGTTATCTCGGATCACTTCAGCAAAACCTGCTTGACAAATCACCCGATCATGTAAAGATGGTCCGGTTCAGAAATCCGGTAATATCCAATACTTATTTTCAGGTGGTTAAAAACCTGAGATACAAGGGATTCTCTGCGGCCAACCTTTCGATGCATTTCGATGCAAGAAAGGGAGCAGACGGACTTCAGGATGCCATTGACCAGCTTTGCCTCGATGCGGAAAAAGCAGTTGATGAAGGCAAAAACTACATAATAATATCTGACAGGGGAATTGATGAGAATCATGCTCCCATACCCTCCTTGCTTGCAGTCTCTGCAATTCATCATCACCTTATCGATAAACGCAAGCGTATGCAGATCGATATTGTTGTGGAGAGTGCTGAACCCCGTGAAGTAATGCACTTTGCATTGCTTTTCGGATATGGAGCCAGCATAATTAACCCCTATATGAGTTTTGCTATAATTGACAAACTTGTAAAGGAGAAGGCAATACAGCTCGATTATCAGAAGGCGGAGGCAAACTACATAAACTCAATAAACAAAGGAATCCTTAAGATAATATCAAAGATGGGTATAAGTACCCTCAGGAGCTACCGTTCTTCCCAGATATTTGAAGCAGTTGGAATAGAATCCGATGTGATAAATAAATATTTTTCGGGTACTATTTCGCGTATCGGTGGTATTAGTATGAGAGAGATTGCCGAAGAGGTGCTTACACCGCACAGAAAAGCCTTTACTGAAGAATATCAGTCAGAAATACTTACTGAAGGTGTTTATTCATTCAGAAAACATGGCGAACTGCATGCATGGAATCCCGAGACTATTTCACTCCTGCAATGGAGTACGAGAACTAACGACCGTGAAAAATTCAGAGAGTTCAGCAGTCTGGTTAACAGGGATACTTCCAGCCCACTATTTATTAGAGGATTATTGAGAATAAAGAAGAATCCCATCCCGGTAGAAGAAACTGAACCTGCGGAAAAGATCATGAAACGCTTTGTTACCGGGGCGATGTCATATGGAGCAATAAGCCTGGAGGCGCATGAGACTCTGGCTATTGCCATGAACCGTATCGGAGGCCGCAGTAATACTGGTGAAGGAGGTGAAACTCCTGAAAGATTCCGTCCTCGTGAAGATGGGATATGTACGAGGAGCTCTATCAAGCAGGTAGCCAGCGGAAGGTTTGGAGTAACTGCTGAATATCTTGTCAATGCCGATGAAATACAAATTAAAATTGCCCAGGGGGCAAAACCGGGAGAGGGTGGACAGCTTCCTGGTCATAAAATTGACAGGACAATTGCAAAAACGAGGTATTCAATCCCGGGTATCACGCTAATTTCACCTCCGCCTCATCACGATATCTACTCTATTGAGGATCTGGCGCAGCTGATCTTTGACCTTAAGAATATTAACCCGGCTGCAAAAATAAGCGTCAAGCTCGTTTCCGAGAGCGGAGTCGGTACAATTGCTGCCGGAGTAACAAAAGCAGGCGCCGATCTGATTACAATAAGCGGATATGAAGGAGGAACGGGGGCAAGTCCCTCATCATCAATAAAACATGCCGGGCTGCCGCTTGAACTGGGACTTGCCGAAACACAACAGGTACTTGTGATGAACAACCTCAGAAGGAAAGTGATGCTCCAGGCTGACGGCCAGATAAAAACCGGGCTGGACATAATAATGACTGCTTTAATGGGTGCCGAGGAATATGGATTTTCAACAAGTGCCCTTGTAGTTCTGGGATGTGTGATGATGCGCAAATGTCATCTTAATACCTGTCCTGCAGGTGTTGCAACCCAGAATCCTGAACTCAGGAAAAGATTCATGGGAAAAGCCGAATATCTTGTCAACTATTTCAGATTCCTTGCTGAGGATGTCCGTGAATATCTTGCTGAACTGGGATATAAGAGTCTTGACGAAATAATCGGAAGGGTTGACCTGCTTGAACGTAATCCTGAGGTGGATCACTGGAAAATAAGAAACCTCGATTTAAACAGCCTGCTTACCCTGCCGGCCGAATCAAAGGTAAACGCAATGCATTGCATTGAACGTCAAGAGAATAAACTGACTAGTGTACTCGACACAGGGCTCATTGAGGAGGCAAAGGAAGCAATAGAAAAGCAGCAACCTGTTGAAATTTTCAGGACTATCAGGAATACTGACAGAACAACCGGAGCAATGCTTTCCGGGAAAATCGCATCCCTGTACGGATCGACAGGACTGCCTGATGGTACTATCAAATGCAGGTTTAGTGGATCAGCGGGACAGAGCTTCGGTGCATTTCTTTCAGCGGGAATTGAAATGTTCCTCGAAGGAGATGCAAACGACTACCTGGCAAAAGGTCTTTCAGGCGGAAGAATCATTGTCGTACCACCTGCCGGATCAACCTTTGAACCTCATGAGAATATTATTATTGGCAATACTGTGCTTTATGGTGCCACCAGTGGTGAAGTTTATGTATCAGGTATTGCCGGGGAGAGATTTGGCGTCAGGAACAGCGGAGCTGTTGCCGTAGTGGAAGGAGTCGGCAACCACTGCTGCGAATACATGACCGGAGGAAGAGTGGTAGTACTTGGGAAAACCGGGAGCAACTTTGCCGCTGGAATGAGCGGAGGTATTGCCTATGTCCACAATGAATCAAATGATTTTGACTATTTCTGCAACATGGGAATGGTCGAACTGTCACTTGTCGATGACTATAATGATGTTAAAGAACTGACAGATCTGATTTCGCGCCATTACATGTTCACATCAAGCAGGAAGGCAAAGATGATTCTGGATGATCCCGATAAATTTATTCCCATGTTTATAAAAGTTATCCCTTATGATTATAAAAAGGTTCTGGAAGAGCAAAAACTTGAAGAGATAAGAAAGAAAATAGCTGATGTTGAGATGGATGTTGAATTCGGTCCGGTACATTAGGCAAAGATGAAATAAACAATAAAAACATGGCCGATATAACAGGTTTTTTAAAGATAAAAAGGAAGGAAGCAGGTAACAGGCCTCTTCACGAAAGAATATGTGATTTCAGCGAAGTGGAACAGGTTCTGAACAGCGAGGACAGAATTCTTCAGGCATCGAGGTGCATGGACTGCGGTATTCCTTTCTGTCACTGGAGCTGTCCTGTCGATAACCTGATCCCTGAATGGAACGATCTTCTTTACAAGGGAGAATGGAGGGCAGCCTATGAGAGACTCAACGCAACAAATAACTTCCCTGAATTTACCGGCAGAATATGCCCTGCAAGCTGTGAACATGCCTGTGTACTTAATATCAACCAGGAACCTGTTACAATACGAGAAAACGAGGTGGCCATTGTTGAAAAAGCCTTTACTGAAGGATACATTAAACCTCTTCCTCCCAAAAAACGATCAGGAAAAACTGTTGCTATAATAGGCAGCGGACCGGCAGGTATGGCTGCTGCTGATTTACTTAACAAAGCAGGTCACCTGGTTACGATTCTTGAAAAGGATGATAAAGCAGGAGGATTACTAAGGTATGGAATTCCCGATTTTAAACTGAGCAAAGCAACTGTTGACCGCCGGCTTGATCTCCTTGTAAAAGAAGGGATTATAATCCAGACAAGTGCATTTATCGGCAGGGATATACCTGCCCTGGAACTACTCGACAATTATGATGCAATCTGTATTGCAATTGGTGCCGGCTGCCCGCGTTCTCTAAATATAGAAGGGAGTGAGTTTGAAGGGATCCATAACGCAATGGATTTCCTTACTGCTCAGAACAGGGTTAATGCAGGACAATTATCAAAGGATGTAAATCCCATAAATGCTACTGGTAAAAGAGTTCTTGTAATAGGCGGCGGAGATACAGGATCGGACTGTGTCGGCACTTCAATACGGCAGAAGGCAGTCAGCGTGACACAGATAGAGATACTCCCCAAACCCCCGGAAACCCGAGCGATCGATAATCCGTGGCCCTGGTTCAGCAAAACTCTGAAAACAACCACTTCACATGAGGAGGGTTGCGAAAGACTCTGGAACATTTCAACCTTAAGGTTTGTTGGCGACGGTAAAATAACCAGGGGAGCAGAGGTTGAGGAGGTTACATGGGAATCCTCAAATGGCAGATATATAATGAATCCCGTGGAGGGCACCCGCCGGGTTATTGAAACAGATCTTGTGCTGCTTGCCCTCGGATTCAGCCATCCTGTACTGGAAGGATTGCTGACAGAATTAGGAGCGGAGCTAGACAACAGGAATAATGTAAAGGTTGACGCTAACCTGGCAACAAACATACCTAAAGTATTTGCTGCCGGCGATTCTGTTAGTGGTGCCAGCCTTGTTGTTAATGCTATTGCATCAGGGAGAAGGGTAGCAAAAGAGATAAACAGGTACCTGAGATCACATTAAGATATTTATTTTATTTATATCATCCTCAATGCTTCGGCCGGATTGATTGCTGACGCCTTTAATGTCCTGTAGCTAATTGATATCCACCCTATTATCAGTGTTATCAGTGTTGCAAAAATGAATATCAGGGGATTAACACTCACTTTGCTGGCGAATCCTTCCAGCCAGTATCTAGAACCAAGCCAGGCAACCGGCCAGGCTATAAGTGATGAAATAAGAATTAAGTAAACAACCTCCTTAGATAAAAGACCAAGTACAACCTGTGCCGAAGCTCCATAAGTTTTCCTTATTCCTATTTCCCTGGTCCTTTTGTTTGTGATATAGGTTATCAGTCCTATTAATCCAAGGCATGCAATAAAAACTGCAAGGATTGAAAAAATAATAAAGATCTTTCCTGTTTTCATTTCTGCACTGTACAGATTATTCCATGTATCAGTGAAAAACTCATACTGAAAAGGCTGTTTCGAAGTAAAGGTCTGCCAGGTTTGCTCTATTGCCCTTATAGTTGCCGGTACATCATTACCGGTTAGTCTTACTGTTGCAAATTTATCTCCTCCCCCAGGCCCCATTACAGTAAAGCAAACGGGTGTTATTGCTTTATGCATTGATTCAATATTAAAATCTTCCATTATACCTATGATCTGAAGCCTTCTGAACTGCTGAGGTCCTTGCGGTTGTAAAATGTATTTCCCGACCGGGTCTGTTAGTCCAAGCGATTTGACCGCTGTTTCATTAATGAGTATTGCCGAAGAATCACTTCCGTATTCACGCGAAAAGAATCTGCCGTCCACGAGCTGTACACCCAGTGCCTGGGGAAAATCAAGGCTTACACCCGCCTGATTTAAAAGGTAAGTATTTTTTTCAGGATCATCATCAAGGAGAAAACCATTATTGTTGAAAGTTGTACCTGGCAATGCCCATGAAAAGCCTGCTTTATCCACTCCCGGAATTTGTAAAAGCTGTGTCCTGAATGATTCCATCTGCCTGTAAAAAGCATCAGGCCTGCGAATAACAATAAGATTCTCCTTTTCAAAACCCAGATCTCTTTTAGTCATGAAATTCAGCTGACTATAGACAATAATTGAGCCAATAATTATGATAATGGAAACTATAAACTGGAAAACAACGAGTACACCCCTCAGTGTTTTTGACATCGAGCCCGGATTCAGAGTGCCTTTTAAAACCTCAACAGGATTAAAAGAGGCAAGCACAAAGGCAGGATAAAATCCTGCTGAGAGTGCGACAATAATAATCAATAATAAAAGTGATATTATTCCTTTAAAGCTTGTAAGCAGTGTGATTGATATCTCCTTGCCAATGAAATTATTGAAAGCGGGCGTCAGGATATAAACCAGCGAAACCACCAGTATGGTGGCAACAGCAACAATTATTACAGACTCTCCCAGGAATTGCATTACCAGACCCGATTTATTAGCCCCAGCAACTTTCCTCACTCCTACCTCTTTTGCCCTTGAAGCAGATTTAGCTGTTGCCAGGTTAACATAATTAATAATAGCAATTATCAAGATCAATATTGCAACGACTGAAAAAATGTATACCGTTGATAATGAGCCCGGTGGTTCAAGATTATATTGAGGAGCTCCCTTGAGGTGAATATCTTTCAATGGTTCCAGCATATATCTGAAATCGCTGCCTGCTTTTCTGAAATCTTCAACAGATATCCCAAGAAACTCCTGCAGCTGCGGTCCTACATATTTTATAACCATACCCTGAAATTTTTCTTCAAGCAATTCTTTGTCAACACTCTCATTTACTACGATATAAGTATAGAAATTATGACTGATCCAAAACTGATTATTAGCTCTTCCGGGATATGTGCTCATTGAAGCAAGCATATCAAATTTCATATGTGAATTATCAGGTACATCTTGAATAACCCCCGTAACAGTATATAGTATTGAATCCTCCTCCACGCTTATCCTTTGGCCAACCGGATTCTGGTCACCGAAATATTTCTTCGAGTATTCTTCAGTAAGCACCATGGAACGTGGTTGTACCAGGGCAGAACGGGGATCACCCTTCAGCATTTTGAAACTGAAGACATCAAAGAATGTTGAATCAGCGAAGAGTATTCCATCCTCATTGAATTTCTTATCTCCAAAACGTATCAGCCAGGCTCCCATCCTGGTTACCCTTGTAACATGAATCACTTCAGGATAATCATTAAGCATTGCCTGCGCCATGGGAGCAGCAGTAATTGCCTGGTCAATTTCTCCTCCTGACATCCTGCCTACTACCTTTAGTCTGTAGATATTTTCATAATTCGCATGGAACCTGTCATAACTAAGTTCATGGATGACGTAGAAAGCGATGAACAGGAAAATTGTAAGTCCTATTGCCAGACCGGTAACATTCAGAATTACAGAACCGCTCTGCTTTCTTATGTTCCGAATGGCATTGATAAAAAAATTCTTCAGCATAATCAGATTTATATTTCAAAAAGGCTGTCTCAGTAAAGACTTTATAAATCAAAACATGCTGCATGCTTATAATATGAAAAGACCCGGCTTTTTCAGACCGGATCCTTCATAGACTTACCCCCCATCCCCCCAAGGGGGGCTAATTATCAATTATAAGTCACTCAGAAGCCTCATATCCTTCACAGTGTTTATCAGTCTTATCATCTCGCTGCGATAGCCATCCTTATCTTCACCTTTTGCTGATGAGGCAAATTTTACAGCATTCTCAAGGGTTGCATTTCCTTTGAATTCAGATTCTCTCAATATCATTCCGAATTCGGTGACTGCAGCAGCAAACCTCAGATTTTCAGATGCATCTTCAATTTTATCACCGTAATCTTTTACGGGTTTTTCAAGGAGCATGCTGGTGCTATCATCCGGCGTCTTATAACGTACTTTTATTGTCACAAGCTCGCTTGAGTATTTTCCTTCCTCTATCTTCCTGGATTCCTGATACTTAAGAGGATCAACCGAAGGTATTTTTTCACCTGAACCTGCAGGTATAATTTCATACAGGGCAGTCACCATATGGCCGGAACCCATTTCGCCGGCATCTTTGGTGTCATCATTGAAATCCTCATCATTAAGAAGCCTGTTCTCATATCCTATAAGCCTGTATGAATCGACCTTTGCAGGATTGAATTCAAGCTGAAATTTAACATCCTTGGCTATCGTAAAGAGTGTGCCTCCAAATTCACGAACAAGTACCCGGCGGGCCTCCTGCAGGTTATCGATATAGGAGTAATTGCCATTGCCTTTGTCGGCAATTATCTCCATCTTATCGTCTTTGTAGTTACCCATTCCAAAGCCAAGGACTGTAATGAATACACCCAGTTCACGCTTTTCCTCAACAAGCCTTTCCATACCGCCGTTGCTTGATTCGCCTACATTAAAGTCACCGTCAGTGGCAAGAATGATCCTGTTATTTCCTCCATTAACAAAATTCATTTCTGCTTCCATATAAGCAAGTCTCAGCCCATCGCCTCCTGCAGTTGATCCTCCTGCCTCAAGATTATCTATAGCGCTCATTATCACTTCTTTCTTGTTGCCGGGAGTCGATTCAAGAACCAGCCCGGCTGCACCTGCATAAACAACTATAGCAACCTGATCCTGAGGTCGCAGCTCGTTTACAAGCAGTCCGAATGCCGATTTAAGCAGCGGAAGTTTGTTGGGTGAATTCATCGATCCCGAGACATCAATCAGGAAAACCAGGTTTGAGGGGGGAAGCGAGGATTTGTCGATACTCTTTCCGCGCAGACCCACCTGCAGCAACTGGTGTTTCTGATTCCAGGGACAGACAGCAACTTCAGTATAAACCGAGAAGGGATGCTCTCCTTCAGGTTCAGGATAATCATACCTGAAATAATTTATCATCTCCTCTATTCTGACCGCATCTGCCGGCGGCAGGCTGCCATTGTTGATAAACCTGCGGATGTTGGAATAAGATGCATTATCAACATCGATTGAAAATGTAGACAATGGATTGTTCCTGACGTTTTTGTACCCGTTCTCATTTATCGGAGCATATCCCTCGGTATTGAAATTATTGTTATACCTGGGGAAATGAGCCCTTGACTTATAGGCAACACCACTTGCTATCGAGGCCGCCTTGTTAGCTACTTCTCTTCCTGTAACGTAATCAGCCGCCACCATATCTTCAAGATGAAGAATTTCAGGTTTCATAGTGACGTTTATTATGTTTCTGTCACCGATTTTCTGCTCAACAGTAACATAGCCGGGATAAGAGAAAACGAGCACCCTATCCTCTGTACCAACATTGATTCTGTAATTGCCTTTAAGATCAGAGATGGTCCCTGTTAGGGATCCCTTTACAGATATTTTCACTCCGGCCAGCGGATTACCCTGATCATCTGATACTGTTCCCGTAATGGTTCTCAATTCAACAAAAGAGATCACTACCGCTGAAAGGATCAGTATTGCGAAAATTCTTAAACTGTTTCCCATGACTAATAATTTTTTTGGTTGGACTTTTTACATATGATGCAGTTAATATTCAAATTCCATAAACCACATCATACTTTTAATTTTAATGTATCTTTAAGGAAAATAAAAGAAGAAAATAGTTACACAGAGTGACACAGAGGAGGCACAGAGAGCCACAGAGAAAAACCTCTG